>Ga0157364_1004033_pt1 | contig 14497 bp, 9 predicted proteins | sample AttsexASBM2_FD_111476 | JGI IMG/M metagenome (GOLD analysis project Ga0157364, IMG submission 111476) | Fungus gardens microbial communities from leaf cutter ant in Ribeirão Preto, State of São Paulo, Brazil - Atta sexdens ASBM2 | ecosystem: Host-associated > Fungi > Mycelium > Unclassified ... | reverse complement strand
CAAAAAAAAATTATTTTAATTATAGAAATTTTAATTTTTAATTAATTTTTTATTATTGATCATAAAATGTACATTGCTGAATAAAGAATTTCACGTAAACTTCAACATCATTAGTTTTTTATATTAATTTTGTACAAACAAATGTAAAAGGATAATGATTTCGCGAGATAGATTATAAAATATTGTAATTGCTCACTGTAAAGGTATAGAATCCATCAGGCACCGGTTGACCGCCAAATTTAATGCTAAGGGTGTAGTCTCCCGCATCAGCAACAGTATAGTAAATGTTGACTGTGCCATCGCCGTTGTCTTCTATGTCAATGTCAACGACTTCGCTGAAATCACAAACCGAGATGTATTATTCACAGATTAAAATATAGAACGGAGATCCATTCAAGAAATATTCGTGCATGCCGCATATTTTCGCCACTGCAACTTCATTCAATAAGTAGTGTAAATATTAAATGTTTTCACGCGATTCCATTCTCAATTGTCTAGATTTTTAATCTAAAGTAAGAAATTTGAGAAAAGCCCTTTTCTTTAAAAACTCTTTTTCGTAATGAAAATTAAATTTAAATTCTACATCCATGTATCTATAGCAATGAAAAATGTGGATTAATGACGGAATAATATAATATTTTAAAGTTCTACTGAGAAATGTTTTTGTGACATCTAGATCGCATAATTCATCTGAATACTTTTCCTCTTCATAAAAAAAATTTTATTTTTCATAAAAATCAATTCGTAGAATGTACAAAATAAAATCGGATAATAAATTACATTTATATGATATTTTCACGTACTGCGTTAAACTGTAAATTATTATTAACTGTTATGACACAATCGTATAAAATATAATTGTAAAATTGTGTTTATTATAGGAAATACCAGACATATATAATATGACATCTTGTCACTTTGTATACTTGGGATAAAGAATTTGGCCCGTTTTAAAATGTCTTTTCGACAGAAGACATTGCCAACTCGAACAACACGGAATATCATAGATGAATTATGAGGTAGCAGCTGTATACCACTGTCAGTATTCAGAATGCATTTATAGTCGAATTGATTAGAATTGTTGACAATCTTTTGGAGGGCGTCCGATTATGCATAAAAGCACGCGATATGTAGGATAGAAAATGCACGTGTTTTTTAGAAAATATCTTGAAATATTCACGAAGGATAATCGTGAAGATGCATAGCATTATAACGTCACGTTATAATCTCTACATTGTAACAAGCAAACTCTCTTGATTACAAAAAATTTAAAAAACTTAAGTGATATAATTATTTTTCTGATGTATCGGATTTATCACTTTGTGTGTCGTAGTAATGTAATCAAAATCATATCTTAAATTTTGTTAATTTCTTAGATATTTTTTCTAATATTTATATAAATTCATATAAATGTAGTACAAAGAATATAATATATTTGAGTAATAGCTTGCAATACTTTTTCAATATGTTAGAAAATTTTTGTTTTTGAATAGTTATGTGTCAAATAATACTGTGAAGTTAAATTTAATTCAAATCCAACTCAACTGTCACCATAAAACAAATGAATGAACAAATGTCTGAAACAAAGTTTTACTAAGAAATTCGCCAATTTGATTAAAGAGAGCATATAAAGTGATCTATAGTCTGGCATCAGTTGTGACAATTAGAAAAATATGTGCAACGTTATATAATTTATTAATCTAGCGCTAATCTAATTACAAATGCATGAGTATAATATAACTACATTGAAAAAAAAAATTCATTAAATCAATCTTAATATATATTTCTTTAAATAGTTACATATTAAATAAATATTTACTTACAGTAAATAAACATTTACTCAATAAAACAAATGAATCAAATAATTGAATCAAATTAATGATTTTTATGTTATAATAATAAGTATATATTTAATAAATATATTTATTTGTTAGAACTATTTAAATAAATATTTATTAAAATATAGTATTTTTTAGTGTAACTTCGAAAGACGCGGATATTGTACAAAAATAATTTTCTCATTTCTGTTAGCAATGGAGCATCATTGCTGAAAAATATATGTATATATATATATATCTATATATAATGTTATGAAATCTGTTTCCTAAATAATCATTCTTCTTGACTCATCTGCTGTCGACACCAAGTTTTATTAAAAGTATATTTCGCTTTCAAACCGACGTTTGATTTCAATGTTAGATATGGTAGTCGGTAATGTCGGCATAGTCATGCCGACTGCTACATGCGATTGGCCGAAGATTCACGACGATCCACTTATTATCACTTCGTACATGACGTTCACCATGGCAACTTGCCACGATCCTGAATCCTATTGGATTTGTTTCACGATATACGGCCGATTAGTCATGCCGTTACACTCCAGATCTAATCCCAATATACGATTGTAAGCAAAATGTCAGCAAAATGTAATATGTCTTCATTGTTTATTATTTATTTTTTTAATTTATTTAGTTGATAATTTATTCGTTAATTTATATTTATAGCAATCCTTATCATTTAATTGCAAATAATACATATATCAAGAAGTGCATATGCATTATTTATTTAGAAAAGTAATTTATTATGATAATTAAAATTTATAAAATATAAATTAAATAATTATAAAAGGAATATAAAATGTAATAATATAATTTTGTATAAGAAACATATAATATAATATTACAGAAGAATGAAATAATAATTTATTTAATTAATTCTTCAATATTTATACAATAATTAATTCTTCAATATTTATACATTGAGAAATCGAAAAAGATATAACACAGTAAGAGATCTTTTTCAAGTTCGTCTATAAATTCAAAATAAGCGATGGCGCGACGTATTTAAATTTAAAATAAGATAAAATTTTTGTTTGAAAGCTTGGTGAAGATCGAAAGATATAAATGCGAAGAAAGTGTAAAAATATAATCCACCTTCATGTATACATATATTTCAAGATTATTCGTAGTTAGGTATAAAAATTATAACGCGCAAAGAATATTATTATTGAGAAATACAATAAAAAGATTTTGCGAGGAATTTAATAAATAGAAAGCATGAAAGTATTAAAATTTGTCCAACAGTTAGTATTTCTTATAAAAATAAATGAATAAAAGCATAATTACATACATAATAAAAAACATAATAAAAAAAAATATTAAAGTTGCATAGACGAAATAAAGTTAAGTTAAAAATAAAATATTTCTTATTAATTAATACATATAATATCCATAATTTCTTTCTTATACATTTTTTCCAATTATTTGATATTTTTGAAAAAGCAATATTTCTTAAACATATTCTAATTATATAAATGACAAAAAAATTAAAAAATATTTGTGATTTTATATATACATGACAAAATAAATCTCAGATTTTAAAAGAAGAACGAATATGAGAACGTTTTGGTAACTGCGAGAGTAAATTTTAAAGGTTCTCGCAATGTCTCCTCTCTCTGATTCATCTTCTCCGAAATAGTCAAATTTAAATCGGAACGAATCAAGCAGATGCTCACCTTCCAGTAGTGGAGCGGATGCGGCAGGTCACTGCACCGCGGCCTGCATTTTCAGTGTCCACAGTAATGCAATATTCCTCGCCCTGAGCCAAAGTGTGCTGAATACCCTCTTTAATTTTACAATTGTTTGCTGAGCCGATAGATGTGCTTTGCACGGTCACTGGGCTGTTCGGCACTTCCTTACCACCGTATTTCACGTTGACCTTGTAGCGACCGCAGTCGTCCGGCAGATAAGTTGCCTTATACTTTCCGTCGCCGAGATCCTGCACTACTACCTTACGCGGCACTTGATCTGGTCCCTGAAAGAAGAATTCAGGAAGGCATTAATTGCGAAAATATCGGTAAGAACGATTGGTCATACAACTTCTTTAATTATTCGCGAGTCACTTAGTACATAAATTAATATAAATCTTTCTTATAAGAATAATAAAATTAAATTGTAATTTTTAGAACTATCTATATTGCTCGTTACGATCGTTATAGCCACGACACTGATTATATTTGTGTTCAAATTGAATATAATAATAAATATGATTGACTGTTATGATGGTTGGCAAAAACCTTCATAAGTTTTGATTGGTGTGTACATACATATATGTAACTAGTATAGGGACAATTTGGACAATTTATCAAGATACGAAAATATAATAGGTCAATTTATTGGCGATATTAAAAACTTTCTACATAATACATTTAAACCAGACAAAGAAACTAAACTGTTTATCGAAGTTGAATGTAATTGATTGAATCTATAAAAAAGACCCAATTATATTCAATCGCTTGGCGAGCAGGTTGATGTTTTGCTAACTCTTAAACGTATCTAGTATTTCATATCTTGATTTATGTGTTTTTCCATCACACATTTTATTACAATTTGAAAGGAATAGCTTAGTCTTGTATAATCTTTATACGTTTTCTTGTTTTGTACATATATTAATGCAAATTAATGAACATCTAATTTTTGTGTTGGATTATGTAATTATATAATTTTAAATACCTATTAATAATTATAATAATTAAAGAATTCAAATATGTCCAGATATAAAGGTCAAATCAATTTTAATTGCCAAGTTAATACATACAATATATTTTCATAAGTGTACAATAATATCAATATTTTATAAAATAAATTCGTCGAATTTTTTTGTTGTATCATTGATATTGTGCGCGAATAAAAAAATATATAAAATTATTATATTTTGAAGGCTTTGTTATAATTAAAAATAACTGAAAATTTTTGTAAAAGTAATTGAATTCTAAAAGGATGATTATTACTTTATTTAGAATATTATTCAACGTCCAATGTTTTTGTCATGAGATATTTAACAAATTCAAGATGTCGGATAACTGCTTTCTTATAATAATTTCATCAGCATCCATGATCTATTGTAGATTTCCAAAATTATTTTAAAAAATTCATTTAGTTTTATAATCTGTAATTTAATTGTGTTTTATTCTTGATAGTTTTGATACGAAGCAATATTTGCGAGAACCTTTTATATATTTACCTGAAAAAAAATGAATATTATTTTTAATAATATTAATAAGTTTAAGGCTATTAAAAAAAAATATATAAATTTTTGTTTTCTCATTCGAAATCAAATATATAAATATAAAATATTAAACGCTTGATACAAAATAGGAATAGAAAGAAATAAAAATTGGCAATGAGAGTCAAGCGCGATAACAAAACTCTTTGCGAGACCCTATACTTACCACAACTTGCACTTCAAGATCGCCATAACCAGCATTAGAAGTGTCCACGATGAAGTCAATCGGGAAGGAGGCAGTGCAAAAGGGTGCCACCCCGGGACCCGACAAAGTTACCTTGTTTGGCTCTACGAAGGGCAGAACTTTCACATCGAACGGACTGCCGTTGATATTGTCATCATCGAAAGTAACATCAAGTCGCACGTTACTTCCAGCAGGCGGTGGCTGATATGTCACTTCGTACAGGCCGTCACCTTTGCTCTTGATTTGAGGCTCCTGTCCCAAGTTAGGCGACATGCGTACTTTCACCGGTGCCTGTTTGTCGCATTTTGATGCGTCTACCGTGAATTTGGCGGGCACACCCTCACGTACCATGTGCAGACCGGGTCCGTAAGCGATCACATTCTTTTTCGGCGATATAACTTTGATCTTGAATGGCGAACCGGGTATGCTCTGTTCAGCAAATTTGATGTCGATTTCGTAATCACCAGGTTCCCTGGCAACGTATTCGACATCGCAGGAACCATCCCATTTTTCCCTGGCTTCCGCTCTGACCTCTCCATCACCCGTAATCGACACACCCAAACCACCATTACCAGCCCCTGAAAGAAGATCGCATGCTATTTCTTTCTACCTTCGCTACATAAAAATATTTCCCCTCTTCTATATGATAATTATTATGTTCTAAATTATACAATTTGTAGGTAGTATAAAATTACAGCATTTTAAGAATTTGATCAAATTATTGGCTTACAAACCTTTAGTCTCCACCGTAAAATAGTTTGTTTTGTCCGTAATGCCTTGCTCCAAACCAGGACCATATGCACGGCACTTACTGGGATCGGAGGCGCGTTGTACGTTGACGGAGAATGGTGAACCCGGGATGGGCACGTTGTCATAGAGAATGTCGATGGTGTAGCAACCCTCCTCGAAAGGCGTGTAACTGACGCAATAGGTGCCATCACCCTGGGGGATGATGAGCTTCTCGGTTTTACCGCCACTGGGATTATTTATGATACAGGACACCTTACCGTCGTCAGTCTTTGACTTGGTGATGTCTCTCGTGTCTATTGTGAATGACGTTTGCTTGTTCACGAATAAACCTGCAAAATGCGATAACACAATATGATTAAGTGAAAACGCTCGAATGCTTTTTTTCTTTTTTTTTTTTGACAAATGCATCTATACACATACATATATGAAATAGTAATATTTTTAAATTAAACTTTGTCATTCTAAAAAATTATATATCTTAAATTATATATTTTCATGCGTTAATTTATACTTGATAATGAAGTATTTTTGTAATACACAGAAAGACTAAAGTATTTAAAAATTTAGCTAGATATAAAATCTGAAAATAACTTTGTTGGATATCGAAATAATAGTGTAGAGTGTTTAAGAATGATGAGCAATGCTACAAAAAATTTTGACATTCCAGCAACAAACTTGAGTGTTTTATATAATTATTTTGATGATTCAATATATAAAATTATTTTTAGACCTGTATCTGATTAAATTTTTAGATACTTCAGAAAAACTATTCTTTTAATATAGAAACTAGTAGATTTCTTCAAAATCAAATTTTATAATAGCGAAGATATATTTGTAGTCTTGTATTTTTAATTTAGCATAATTTCTTAACAGAAATTTGAAATTTAACATAAAATAGTAATATAAAATTGTACATATCTTTAATAAATTTTAATATTAAATTTATCAAACATACTTTTATTATTTATATTACTAATACCTCGTAATAAATTTATAATAGGTGTATAATTTTTAAATATATTTCTACAATATTATGTTCCTGATCGTTTTTGTGATTTAATTAAACATCTATTTGTTTTAAACAATATGTAGTATCTAATTTAATAAATTATTTATTAAAATGACAATGCATAAGCGCATATTGCAAAACGTAATTGCAGTCTCTAAATTTAACACAGAACAAATCACAATAATATATAAGATTATTATTTGTGGCATATTGGATTTTAAATTAAAAATGAGGCCATGCTCGTAGAAAGAAATAAATTTAAATTATTGTTTCATACATACTTTTTACAAACATGCCCTCTAGTATTCTTCAAGCTCATTCAAGTGTCTTACAACAAGTGTGTATGTTAAAATATGGTTACGATCAAAAAATCCAAAGCAGGGAATGTCATGATAACCAACGATAAAAGTGCAATCATGACACACATGCATCGCAACATCAACGCGTCTCAGAATAATTATCGGAATTTTCTATCGAATCTTTTTCTATCGATAAAAATATTTTCCTCATCATAGTCGCAATGAGTTTTTTTCAAGATCAAATAATCACAACATTTGTGCAACTTGAAAAATTCATTTCATATATGCACGAATATTTAATGTGTGCATGTTCCTTAAAAGTCAATCTCGACAAAATCTCGACGATCGAGAAACAATCCTTTAAAGCTATTCCTACAAAATCCCGAGACGCGTTACAAAACTCATCACGCAAATTAGAGACGAGCAGGTCACAGCACTCTCTCAATTTCCAATCGCAAAACGATTTCCGTGCTGACGTCCTTAACGGTACCGTGTGGCTGGATGCCGTTCCCGCTGACTCTGATTTTAGATAGGTCCGCATCCGGAACGACAATGGCCTGGAAAGGGGAGCCCGGCACGTGTTGTTCGTTGAAAGTGATGTTGATACCGTAGTCACCGGTCTCAGTGGGTAGGTAAGCGACGGAGCAAGTGCCATCGCCGTTGTCCCTGCAATTTATCGCGGCTTCGCAAGGACCCTCGACGGTCACACCGAGACCACCTTGGCCAGCTCCACGCGTGTCGATCACGAACTCGGCCGGCTTGTTCACCACACCGTGAGAGAGACCAGGTCCCGAAGCGCGCACCTTGCCCGGATCAGAGCCATGAACACAGGTCAGCCGATACGGCTGATTCGAGATTGGCTCGCCGCCGAAGCTGATTCCCAGCAGATACTCGCCTAGCTCGGTAGGGGTAAAGTTAACCAGGTAGCCCTCGTGAGTCGGCACCACGTGCGCCTTGACCCGATTGCCGGACGGAGTCGTGATCGCCACCTGGAAGTCCGCCGCCCTGCCCGCCTCCTGCGTTATCACGCGGAATTGCTGCAGGCTGTTCACCGGGGCCGCTGCGAGGACGTTTGCGGGTTCTCGTGGTGAGCCGCGATGCATTTTCGCTTGTGCTTACGCGACGGGACGACTGCCCGTGAGCAACGAATGGACGTCGCGCCGACTTGCTGGTAAAATTATCATTGATTCTCGTCGAAGAGATGATTGAAGAAAAATTAAATAATGCTCTTTAAAACTTGTTGAGTGATTCACTCTTCAAAAGGTATTCTGCTCCAAAAAATTTAGAGGATGAACTAAACATGCAAGCATGATCGAGAGATTTGGACGATTAATTATACTTTACGATCAACATTCACCAGCAAGTGACGGCCGGACATTCATTGCGCAAAGCCTATCATAACGTTAGATTTCAAATACTGGATATGCATCAAGTTGTGAGAGAAAGCCACTTGTTACATACATAAGCCCACAATGCGCGTGTAAATTAGGCAGAGCGTATTCCAAATAAAAGAATCTCTCGCGGTTACGAAACTGATAACGTGTCTTAGTTAAAAGTGCATTCAGTTACAATAAATATCCAGCGTGCAGAAATAATTATTTGTTCTTTACATTATTTATTCTTTATTATTATGTCAATATGATTATGTTGCAAATCCGAAAAATAATCAACACTATGATAAAATTTATTTAAATACATATGTACGTGTATTATTCCAACTTCCGACTTTGACTGTAAGTGGCACTTCTCTCTCTCTTTCTCTCTCTCTCTCTCTCTCTCTCTCTCTTTCTCTCTTATTTTGATTTATTTACTTTCTAAAACTTTTAGAATGAACTGTCATTCTAGAGAGTAAAATCTCATCCTTAAAGATTGAAAATTGAGCCACTCTTTTTTATGACTGGTCAATTCATTCTTTAGAGTAAAATTCCACTCTAGAGAATTTAGAGAGCATATGACTCTTTGCATATGTAGCCTTGTGATTCTAATTATTAATTATTTATTTATTATTATAGAAATGTATTAATTTTTCTCGGACGGATTGCTATTCGCTTTGAATTTTATCGTGACACATTCAATGTTAGGAGCTGCCTTCCTTCCAGGTAAAGTCAATCGAAGGAGTAACGCGTGGAGCATCGAAGTGCAATATTTTTAGACAAAACGCGAAATTGTGTGCGTGTCAACTGTGGGGAATTCGCGAGCGCCGTTATAAATAAAACATCGCGCTGGTTCGCACTCCAGCAAAACATCCGAGGAGAGACCTTGGTAAAATATATTTCGAAAATCTAGGCTAGATAACGCCCCGGGAAATGTTCCCAAAAAGAATATCAGCCATATGCCACGAGACGAGAATTATCTTCTCAATGACCGCTGGAAGGAGCGCGATTTTGGCATGATTCATTTTCGAACTAATGCATTGCTGATATACCTACCTAAGTGCAAGATTTTATTTTAATCATAAAATTAATTGCACTCTTATTATTCCTTTTCTAATCGCGCTTACAAATTACTAAATTAAAATTTAATATATAAAATAATAAACATAAAATTTTTATGTTTATGAAAAAATTATTTATTATACACTCAAACCAGATATATAACGCAATATATAATGATAAATAACAATAAATATCTTTGATTATTTCTTAATAGTCTATTTAAATAATAAAAAATAAATTCCTCTAAATTCCTTAGGGTGAATTCTCACTCCAAAAAAGTGAAAATTCTACCATTCTCGAAAAAGAATAACTGAATTTTCACTTCTTTGGAGGGAGATTTCATTCTTTTGGAATGACATTCACTTCAAAGAATTTAGATAGTACACTAGGCATATACTCGTATTACATTATCAATTAAATTAATTTATAAATCCAACATATTGTAGTAATTAAAAAAATAAAATAATATTATATTTTACTTAATATGTATTATAAAAATAAAAAAGAATAATAACAAAACACACTATCAAGTTTATTATCATTTTAAACGATGCGATATTACGTTTAAGAGTATTCGACTATTGTCCCACTTTCATGGGACAAAATGTTGCATATAATATCTTGGTTTGAGCATATATATGTGATTAGTAACACATTTAATTAAATCTGATTTTAAATAACCGATACAGTAATCGAAATATTAGGCAACACTTAAAAAATTTTCAGTAATTGTACTCACTTGGTGCCAGACCATCCACTTTAACCTTGGATACATCCACATGAGGCTGAACGTTGACCTTAATGGGGCATTGAGGTACCTTCAATCCGCCATAATTGAGATTCACCGTATAGTTTCCTGGCTGTGGGGGCATGTAGTCCACGACGTACGTGCCATCCTCATTATCCGTTAACGAAATTGGAAGTTCTCGGCCTTCAGGATTTACCATTTTAACGTCCAATTTACCGGGGCCAGCCTCGCGACAGTCGACGTTGAAATGTGTGGGAACATTAGATTTTACACCTTTCTCAAGACCGGGGCCAAAGGCGGAGACCATAGCAGGATTCAAGGGCGAAGCTATTTTAACTCTGTATGGAGATTTCTTCGTGGCCACTCCGCCATAATTCACCTAAAGAAAAAGATATCTTTAAGAACAATGTTATGCAATAGAGATACTTATTTTTTTTACCTACACCTATAAATAGATACAATTTTTGTGTACCGGTACTTATATTTACGCATAATTTAATTACTTTTTAGATAATACTTTTTACTAAATGCACATCCAACGCGCGGACATGTTAAACTTACTTGCATAGAATTTTTTACGTATATAAAATACACATATAATACATAAATATTATGTGCGGATACATGAAATCATAAATGCCTATTTATTTATGAAGCTTTATATTAATAAATAAAAGTATTTGTACCTAAGTACAAGTACACTTTAGATAAAATACCTATACTTAGGCATTTTATTTTTCTAATACCTGTATCTTAATATATTTCTTTTAAAGTATCTATATTTGTACCTTATAAGTAGTAATTTGCTAAACATAAAGCATCTTGCATAATACTGTTTAAGAAATCAAATTACACTGGAACTTCATAAGTCACGCTTTTATTGAGTATTTTAGCATAATATTTTTGAGATTTCTCAAAAATATTTTTTTTAAGTTACAAGGTTTGCGAAAACTTCATAAGCTCGTAGTTGATCTTAACAACATTTTATATAATATTTTGTGTATTTATTTTAATTTGACTTTAAAACTGAGATTTTATTCTGCTTAAAAAATTCACCCTGACTACTTTAGTCTTTTCTGGCTATTCAAAAACAGCATGTTTTAAAAAATCATCACAAACATATAAGTAAAAGTTCGGTTCAAGATTTTAGATCAATATTCTAGAATTGTACCATCACAACATGCGGAGAGCTAGATATAGGTGTGTAATACGCTTGAACAGTGCCGTTCCGGTTGTCGCCTAATCTAAGAGGAACTTCTTTTCCAAGAGCATCTTGAATAGCAACTTCCAGAGCCGCCTGACCAGCTTCTCTCGCATCAATCGTAAAATTCGTCGGTTCGTCTTTGGCAACACCTTCTGGCTGAATTCCTGGTCCATAAACTTCAACCTATATACAAAGCATATATATTCGATATCTTTCTTGTCCAAGTCAATAAAAAAGCAATTATCATTTATTTATTTAGTTAGTACTAAAATTATTGCATGTGAAAACCTGTAAAATTTATGTTTTTTATTACATATACATATATAATACTATATACACAATATTAAATATATATACATTAAAATTTATATTAAAAAAGATTATATAAAAAAAGTTATATACAAAGAAATGTTAATAGTGAAATGAAGACTCGAATTTACCTTCTCTGGATCAAAATCGGTCTTCGGCGAAATAGTCGCGATATAAGGCGATTTAGGGATGTCCTCGTTATCGCAGAGGATATGAACCGCGTATTGGCCTGGCGCGGTGGGCAGGTAAGAAACATCGGCGGTTCCATCGCCATTATCGTTGCATTCTATCTTCGCTTTGGATGGACCTTCGATGGAGAAACCAAGGGCACCAGTCTCACCGTTTGTATTTACTGTAAATTTCGCTGGATGACCGACGACACCGGTGTGCAAACCAGGTCCAAAAGCCTTGATGTTGGACTCCTTATAAGGACCTACATTGACCTCAAAGGGCGACTTGGGAATCTCTCTACCGCCATATGTGATCATTACTACGTGACGGCCTTCCTTAACCGGCGTATAATGGCATTTGTAAGTCGTAGCGTCGGTTTTGGACATTCTAAAGTAATTCAATGTCATTGATTAAATCGATAACTAAATTTAAAGCAAAATATCTCGTATAAGATATTCTAATATATTTACTCTATTTTATATTTTTTTTTGTTTTACAAATTTGAATAAACAAAATTTTTATAATTTCATTTACAATTCTTACAATTCTTGACAAATGTTGAGTTTTGTCTTATTAACTTTTAATGGAATATAGCGTTTTCTATTCATCTATGTTTGATTTTTTTCATTAACATATAAAAAAATTATATAAAAATAATAAAAACAAGAAATGTGACATAAATGAAATTTTAAAAGTAACAAAGTGTTTTTACAAACTAAAATAATAAGAACTTACTGCACTGATTGACTGACGCCTCCCGGGCCGATTACGCGAATGTCCGGTACACCCTCACCAGCATCCTTAGTGAGGACAACGAAGTCGGCGATGTCCTGGACGCGGACGCCAGTAGGCAACAACCCTCGTCCGTACGCTCTACATTTCTTCGCATCGGAAACTGGTGCAATGTTTACACCAATGGGACTTCTAGGTATGGGTTTGCCGGCAAAGAATATGTTGACGGAATGTAGACCCGTCACTGGCGATACGTACTCGCATCTCCAGACATCTGGCGAGGTCTGACGCAGCTTTACTGATGTAGTTTTATTACCCTGTAATAAAATCACATATAAAAATATTTGATATATAATAAAATAGTAAGATTCATTGTAATAATATAATTTAAATATGTATAATAAGAATAATAACAAGCTCTACAGAATATAAATCTTCTCTAAAGAACGCTATGTTAAACGTTTAACTGGCAGAATGTTCACAGGGACTTTCGATGTTAAAAGACATCATTTTTTACCTGCGGATCTAAGATAATGACTTCAGGCACACCGCGACCGGCGTCCTTTGTAAAAATATCGAAGAAAGTAGGTCTATTCACGACGACTCCTTCTGGTTGCAGACCCGGTCCGCTTGCCGTGACTTTGCTTGGATCACCAGCGTGTCCTTCGACATTAACGGTGTATGGACTCTTCGGAATCTCTCTGCCAGCAAAGAGTATCTTCACTTTGTGCGGACCTTCCATTTTTGGAGTATATGACACGGAGTATGTCAGGTTTCTGTCCTTGTTGAATCTGATATCGACCTTGAAAACGAAATCGAGTCAGCATCATTAAAATATAATGTGAGAAGTAAAAATGGTGTTCGTTCAACTTGTATAATATATCGAAGTTGAAGATTATCTGAATGTATGAATTATACTTGTAGTATAACTCGTACATTCAGATAATGCGTAATAGTCACACGGTACATAAATAGTCATTACATCACACGTGTCCACGTCCTGTGGCGTAATTATCATGATTGCGATAAACATTTACCGACTTCCGACAATGTGCTCAATAGATTCTGTTGAGACTATGTATATCTACTTAATATTAAAAAAAAAAATTTGCAAGTCTGATTTCTAATAAAATAAAAAATTATCTTTGTTCTTAACAACAATTTTTTGCCATCTTCGATTTTTGTCTTGATAATCAAATAAATTAAAAAAATATTATTAATATTTCTAACTGAAATAAATCAAACTAGTAATTTTCAAAATATACTACAAATATAATTTTATAATTCTTTCGTAATCCGATAATAAGCTTAATTCTTCTTGGTAAACACTAATAGTAACATTACATGAATATTATAATTTCCAATTTACTAATATAATTGTAATATGTAATAGATGTTAGATAAATGTTGCATGTAACAGTAGTAAATTATATATATATATATATATATATATATATATATATATATATATATATATATATATTATATTATATATTTTTTTTTAAAACACAGCATGATATATATATTTTTATTAATTCACTCTTTTATATTTTTTTATTTGTGTTTTTTTTTTATTTAATATTTATATATAT
>Ga0157364_1004032_pt1 | contig 14499 bp, 7 predicted proteins | sample AttsexASBM2_FD_111476 | JGI IMG/M metagenome (GOLD analysis project Ga0157364, IMG submission 111476) | Fungus gardens microbial communities from leaf cutter ant in Ribeirão Preto, State of São Paulo, Brazil - Atta sexdens ASBM2 | ecosystem: Host-associated > Fungi > Mycelium > Unclassified ... | reverse complement strand
TGGCACAAAGTATCTCGTTTGCCTTAAAAGTTTTCTGTTTCCTCAAATATTTCCTGACATCAACTCAGCATTTCTTTTTACATTTTTGTCATACGCTCTTCGTAAACACAATGATTCTTTTTTGAAGACTATATATATTTCGTTGCGTATATTAGTTATCTATTATTTACAGTAGTTATGAGATTGATGATCAGAAAAAATGAAGCGATGACACAATTCTGCTAATATGTTTTTCTGATGTTTTTTTTGTCTGACGATCATTAAATCATCTACTTCTACCACAAATACTAGTGATAGTGGTGTGTTACAGATCACTTCAGAACAAGGTTACCAAATTTTTCTTTTCATATTTTGACGTGGGAGCATTAGAGAGAGAGATAGAACAAGCGAAGAACATACGACCGATAACATTCTGAACTTCGCCAGATTAATTTCATTTCACAATTTTGCATTGCGTTGTTATATATGTTCTATTTACGTACTTCAAATATGTTAAATAACAAAAATATTTATTGTGCTCTCATCTTTTAGTTATCAAATACAACGTATTTCTCCGGAATGTCCTTAATTGATCATTACCGTTACGCGGTGATTTTATTTGCAATAGTGCTGTAATTATCGATGTATAATTAGCTGATAGTTAATGAAAACATTTCCGCATGCACGCCACAATTCTCATCACGTTTTAACAAGTTGTATACATTGTACAATTACATTAGATATATATTCTGTGGAATCGTGAATCAGGCATGTAAACTTACCAATTATCAGATTGAAAGCGATATAATTTTATTTTTGGAATAAAATACATAACATAACATAGCGAACGTTATTCAAGAATTTTTAATTTCTTGTATTTCCACGATTAATTGTTGAGATATATTTATCGCGCCAGAAATATTTTTCAGTATAGTTTATCACAGATGATTATATTACTGGTATCATACATTTTTATTTGTTATATAAATTTAACTATTCTTATCGTCATAATTTGCGTATATTTGATAATCGTACAGAAAATTAAAACGATAATCTTGTTGTAATAATAATACAATGTCTGTTGCATCTTATATTAAAAGAGTTAATTTATATACTAAAAAATTTAAGATATACAATAAATAAATAAAGGCACTGAACGATTAAGCTAGATCTTTAATGCTTAAATAATTCAGTATAAATTTATATAATACTGCATATTCTCTTATAATCTTAAAAATTATGCGCCGAATTTAATTTTCAGTCTTGAAACGCAATTCTAACAGAACTAAAGTAAATATCGCAAATTAAATTGACAAACAATTTGACAATATTAATGCTAAGTATCTTAGAAAGATCTTAATAATCTGATGTTGATAAGCATCTTAAACTCTATAAACAATTTTAATAATAATTTTAATAATTAAATTCGGCACGCAATTTGTAGAATTGGATATAAATATATAAGCTCGCACCGAATTATTTAGTATTAAAGATCAAATTTAACCGTACACATTTAACTGTAGGACTTTTATTTCCTATTTGTTGTGTATTCATATTACGATCTTAAAAGATACTTCGTTTAATATTGTTTAAAAAAATATTTGTTTTATGAAATGTGAATAAAATTGAGTAAAATTCGTATATAAATAAATAAATATCAAATACCTATATCTGTCAAACTTGGCAAATTTCTTCCAATCCGCGGGATTGCTCTTATAGTTCATCATCAGGTCCTGAACGTAATCGATATTCACATTATCTGTGTTGTAAGCTTCGTAGAGCGCATCTATAAGTTCCCGCAGGGTGGAAACTTTCTCTCGCCGGAGTTTCTCCCCGTTGTCAACAAGACGCAACGCGTTTTCGCATGGCATACCGTATAGTCGGTCCTCTCGATTGCAGATCTCCATTTTTCAGCCGCTCTATCTCGACACTTCAGCAATTTTATTCAATTGGCAAAAGTTTCTCTCCACTTTCCCACAGACACAGGAAGGAACGCGACGATTGCACTACAAAGAAATTCTCTAGCACCGGAAAACCGTGAACGTTAAAACGGGAGACTCGTTTTCCATCAACCGACTCTGACTCGTAGAATGCAGCGTGACTTCAAAAGCGAAGGGAAAACAAGAGATTTATGCGATCTTTTAGTCTCTGTACGCTCAGCACTAACTGCGTGAACGTACTAATCCGTACTACTTCACTGTCTTTGCTCGCTTACAGCTGGTACCGGTCTAGTACAACGCGAGTACCGCATCTTATATGCGGTATAAGGTACCCACTACTGGAGTAGGGGGGGCTTGGAGCTGATCGTCCGATTACATTTTGTGAACTTCTTTCTTCGGTAGGCTATTTTTCAACCTTTGTCATTTTGTGAACTTCACTCTACGAGCTATTTTTCGACCAATAAAAAGAATGAAGCTGAATTTAGTTTTATAATTTGTGAAAAATGGAAACGCAGATAAAAAATTTATTGTCACGATTTTCTATTTTTATGACTATCCCGTCGAAAGCTTTATTTCCATAAATAATGCAGAATTTACAGGATGTTATTGGAATTGGTTGCTACTTTATGTTTCTATTCTTTTTACGAATTTTGACGACTTAATTCGACAACTACTATTTTTATATATGTTTTTATATATATGTTACCTATAGTCATATTTCATTTGTTTTTGATATTAACAGATAGATTATTTATGAATTATATTATTTGTACTAGTAGTATTTTTGTGAATGAAATCGTCTTTTTATATATGTAAGAATATGAAAAAAAATTTCCGTTTCTATTTGAAAAAATATAATTTAACTTTTTTTGTAAAAAAAATGAACAATTTTGAAATTTTTCTTAATTCTTTTCTAAAAGCCAATAAACTTTTGTTAAAAATATTTTATCGTCAACTCATTAAAAATATTTCAAAAATCATAACAACTAATTTAAGGAATATCTTGTATATAAAGAAAGGTTTTATATCTTGATATCCTTTGTCTATCTTTTTGTTCGTATAATTATGTCTATATTCATAGTATTGTGACTCACCTTAATAGGCAGGAAATTATGGAAAGAAAAGAAAGAAATAACATCTATATATTATACATATATACACTTTTCATTTTAAAACAATATAAAATATTTCAAAACTACTACTTATGTTTCATACATTTTCCAACATTTTTATAAAAGAACCATAGCTTTATTTATGTAAATTAATAATATATAAATATCATAAATTTTAAGTTAGCAAAATTTGTTTATTGTTCATAATTTAAAATTATAGATATATAGAATGTATCGAAGGTATAATATTATTGTAATATAAAACTTCGTAAAAAATTAAATAATAAAAATATGAACATTTTTTTCGTAAAGTAGTTTTTTAAGTTTAAAATTTGACTAATCATAATGGTTAAAAAGTCATCTGTCCGTTTAAAGTGCATGCAGTGATATTAAATACTAAATAAAACATTGCCTCCATATGCACATTACCATAACAGATGACTTTTTAAACAACATTTATGATTAATCAAACGTTTATATTTAAAAGACTATTTTATGAAAAAATGATTTTTTTATTTTTATTACTTAATTTTTCACCAATTTTTCACGCTGCGATAATATTACTCTCGAATTTCGGGACATATCCTGTAATCCTGTTTTCTTAAAAAAAAAAAAAATAAAGAGAAGTATTATATAAATTAAATACAATATAATATAGAGGTAAGAATCAAGATATTATGTGAGTAATAATATTATTATAAACAATCTAGAAATAGTAAATAAGTATATAAAAAGAAGTATAATAAATAAATATATGTATTTATATTTTAAATGGCTCGAGTTATAAAATATAATAGAAAAATGTGTTCTAAATTTGTTATTATTATCCAAATTCAATATTCATCAATTGTTATCGCGTCACGTGATAACAATTGATGAATATTGAATTTGGATAATAGTAACATATTTAAAACACATTTTTCTATTATTAAGATGACGATAATTTGTTTTTTTGAATTTCGAGACATTCTTTTCAATATACAAAGTATATGTACAAAAAAAAATATATATATATATATGTGTGCGTAGTATTGTTGTTGTGTCTCTTATCTCTCTTGTAACTCGATGAAATATTACTAGTCTTAGTTAACAATCTGTATTATTCAAGAACATTACGAAATTAGAAATCATGAAAATATCTTAATTATTTTAGCAACATAAATATAGATTGTATTCATAATATACATATAATTATGCCCAATTTATTCGTTGAAATATTGTGCATATAATCGTTTAAATCATAAAAATAATTTTGTATTATGCCACAGATTATTTATCTTTGCTATTTAGAGCACATAAAAAAATATTTATTACATACGCCGGAAATTATATTTATGAATTAATCCAGCATTGTTAATGCTATAACATTGGTAAGAAAGATATTTTTAGCGAAAGTCGCGAATAATATTTACAAATTTTCCGTTTTATTAGTTATAAAATCGAGTATGTGTATAAATAATTTGTTTATGACATGTTATATATTTAATAAAATATTTAATAAAATATTTAATAAAATATAAAAATTAGATCGAGAATAATTAATGAAGATAAAATTAGACATATCCTAAGTAATACATATGACATAAAAATATTAATAACTAAAATATTTTTATTATTCTTTTGTCTTTTAAATACGTGAATTTTATGCAATAACTATACGCCGCTTTTATATTTACTTGTTATTTGGTTCACCAATGATTGCAAGTACTATATAATTAAACGTCATTTATCTTCCTATATCTGTTTCTTGAATTGGTAAAGTTCTTTTCGTCTTTGCATTCGATTAATCATCGAATAAATATCTGCACGGCTTTGATTATTTTACAGTAATGCAACTGCAACAAAGAATGCAATAAAGAAAACAGCATAAAAAGTACATATATGGGCCTCATTAGACTTGGGCTCCTATTTTTGAAAAGAAACATATACGAAAAAGACTAATAAAATACTACGGCAATAAGTAATTTTTCTATTTTCCTACGTTTCTTTTCAAAAATAGAGAGATCCTGACGAAACAAAGCATAATAATAACATTCGCTTATTTACAAAATCTTTATCGTTCAAACGGTACCGATATAAATTAGATACTGACAATATCAGTAAAAAAAAAGTTTGTAATTAAAATCCTAAATGTAAGTTGTTTTACTTACGTGCAAGGCAAACTCTTGCAGTAATAACATTTTGCCAGCGGTTTCTTACAAATGGATTTGTCTTTCTTGTATCTGCACGATGTTAATTTACAAACGCAACCAATATGTCGAATTGGTATCAATTTTTCAGTGCTTTTATGCTCGTTTCTAGAATTTCGATTACACTGGTAATTATTTGATGACTTGCTTTCAAATGATCTTTCTATTTTGGCGTGACTAAACAATAGTAGATACAAGAATAATTCAGTACAAAAGTTTAAGTATAATAAATAAGTTAATTGCAGAAAAGTTTTAATTTAAACAATTATTTGCTACTTGTTAGGATGTTTATACTAGAATAACTTGCTTATGTCGAGATCTATCACTTTTATGTCAATGCAAGTATATATTTAAACGTTTTAAGCTACTCAAAAATTTGATGATTTTCACTTAAATATCACCAGCTAGCTATAAATATGCATTATTTGGAAAATTTTACGTAAAATAATCATTTTATGTAAAAATTTTACATAAAAAAATCATTAATTTACTTTTAAATATTTGTTTAAGAAGTTTAAATTTGTAAGCATTAAATTATTTTTAGATATTTTATCGATTCAATACTTTTGACCCACTCAGTAGAAGAAAGAGAATATAGGGGAATTATTTAGAACGTTGACCGTCAAACTACTGTTAGAATAAGTATAATTATTAGAATAATAACTTGAAAACAGTCTTGAAGGATAAGAAGTAATAAAAAATCATTTAAAATCTAACAGCATGAAATTGTATGATAGATACCGTCTGGGTATTTATGTAGCATGAAACTTATATAAGATTCAATAAAAAATTTTATGTTTAGTATTTCTCTGACACGTTTTTATGTAAATAAATGAAAAAGAAATCTTGTCAGACAAATGATTCTTTTATATACTTGAGATGATTTTCGGCTTTCCTTTCTTCCTTTCTCTTATCTTGATCGACCGGCAATCCACAACAACAAGGATTTCTCCAGCATCGTGCGCAGCATACGGAGTCGCTCATCTTCTGTTGCAGTTCATTCATCACTTCTGAGAAAACATTGAGCCGTTGATAAGGTAGTTCCTGAGGACATTGTCGCTTTTTGCAGCATTGACATTCCTTAGAGCTATACGGCTCGAAATCTTCATAGTTTCTTTCGAAATATTGTCTGATTTCCCTCTTCGGTTTCCAACTGGTGACGCAAATCGTTCGATTCTCATTCGATCTTTTAGCAATCCGTTCAGAATCATGAACGTGACCCTTGTCATCTTGACAGTTGCAAACATCTGACGGCAATCCGCAATACAAACACTTTCCGATTGGTGCTCTGCATGTGCATTTGTCTTGAGGGTTATCACAGTATAGACAAATCATTGTCCTCTTGTGGTTGTCGGTTTTCTTGTTCTTATACTTTACTAAAGTCAATGTAGCACAGTAACATTGATTTCTTAGTTTACCGCAGTTACTGCACCTCTCTTGTAACTCACACCTACCAAATATTTCGGGAAATCGTGACCGAAAGATTTATAAAAATATGTATATCTGAGTATTGTTTTTTTATTGGAATTATGATTAAAAAGTATATCGAAATAAATAAATATTTAATAAATATTAACTAATATATAAATTAACTAATTAATATTTAATAAACGTATTTATTTAAAATCGTACATTACCATTTTATTATATCTCTTACTTGCATTTATCAATAATTCTTGAAAAATTGCTTTGCGTTGCACAACATCTACATTTACATTCTTCGTGAGGATGGAAACAAGTCGCGGTCTTTCTGCACTTGCGTTCTTTCCGCTTTTTTATATAATAATTTGTGAAGATTTTGGAGCTGATCTTTGAAGGTGATGTACCATGAAATTCTGGTTTATTAGTCTTCAAGCAATTCTTTAGATTTAATGTACAGATACATTGCATAGTTGATAAACGACAATATGCACAATAAATTTTGTTTTGTTTAAATCTATTGCCTTTGCAAGGGCAATTATCAATAATATTATTGTACTTTGTGCATTTGACAATAGAATATAAATTATTATTCGAATTGGAAAGTAATTCGCGCGTACAAAGGACAGATTTTTGCGGTTCCTCCTCCTTCTGCGGACAAGGTACTTTTATATACTTGGCAATCGAGCACAAACAATCATTCGAATCAGAAGGTAGACTGCATTTACAAAGAATAAGTTTTTGTAATTTTTCTTCTGGTTTTTTCTGCGGGCAAGCGACATAAGTTTTTGTTGTATCATTCAGAATATCTTGGGAAACTGTATTTTCATCAACATCTTTTGGAGCATCTTCGACAGTGGCAAGATTCATTTCGGGCATAATTACAACATCCGCTTTTATTTCTTTCGTAACTTCCACAAGACTATGTTCCTGCAAAGTTACTTTTTCTTCTGAGGATTTCTCCTGGTTGACAACATGAGTTGTAATTTTTTCAGTAGGAACAGATAATACTTCAGGGTGTTGGAGTTTAGAATCAATTGTCACTACAATTGATGAAACATGCGATCTCTTCGCTGTGATGACACGTAGTAATTTTGGCTGGTCTGTTCTTTGAATATCCATCTTCTTTTCTTTTTCAAAAATTATAAAAATCGGTTACTAGCGTGATCGGTTTTGATCTCACAAAAATTTTTCTAATAATTTCTACGAATATATATAAAATTAACGTAATGCCGCACAAATTGATTAACAATAATTTTTACCCATATTAAATAAATGCTATATTATATTATTATGTAATAATACTTATATTTCACAATTTAAATAAATATTGCAGAAAATTTATGAAAATAATTCTGAAAGCTTTATATAATTAATTTTTACAAGACAAGAAAATTATTATAATGACACTAAAATAGTGTCATATTTTAAAACAAGAAATACAATGAAAAAAAATAAATTATAACAAATTTTATCTCAAGAAAAGTTGTAAGGTTTAAAAAATATACCCTCCTGTTTAAGGTAATTAAGAATAAGATGAATTAATTTATAATACCTTTATCTGTAATCTCTGTTTGTAGTGGTTTCATTGATGTAGTCACTTTTTTAATAATCTCTCGCTGATCTTTTGTATCATTGAGTTCATTCTCAATTTCTGAAGCAATTTCTACTTGTTCAACATCTCTTTTACCATCAACAATTGTTTCCTTTACTTTAATTTTATCTATTTCTATTCTATCTATAATAAATGTCTTACCACGTCTAATTACATCGATTAATTTTTTAAATCGTCGATGTAAAGATGATTCTCTCTGTTTGTCCTCAATCGTTTTCATTTCTTTTGAAATATCTTGCCTCTCTTCTTTTTCTTGAGAGTTTTCTAATGTTTTTTCTTTCTGTTGATTATTTTTATTTGATATCAAATTTTGCGGAGGATAATTCGATTGTTGAAAGTGATTCCTCATTGATCGATTAAGCGATTGCATTCTTCGCTGATTAATATGAGATTTCGATGTTTTCTTTACATTGGAATTAGATACAAGATTCGAGCGATTATAAAACTGTGCGTGTGGTAATGTAGAATAAACATTTTTTGACAATGGTTTAGAGTCTTTAATTGATTCAATGGGAGTATGAGGTACATTTTTCAATCCATTATTCATCATTTTGTTTATTTGTTCTTCTTGCTCTACATTAGTAAATTGTTGTCCTGTAAAACTATTAAGGGCAACATCATGCTTATTATTTGGTTTTACCATCTTTTTATTGCCAGCATTCTTTTTCGTACTATTTAAGTTCGAGCTAATTGTACTTTCTTCCACAAGTTTATCCTTTACATCGTTTAGGGATGCTCTGTTAACATCGTCTTGGTTGGTAAAGTTTGAATCGAGAATCTCCTTACAAATTGTTTCCTTTGGAGTATCTTTGGAGTCAGAATGCTTCGTCTTGTAAACTATTACTTCTTCCGGGAGTCCGTTCGATTCTCCAAATGTCTTGCAAACTGTGATATCTTCTGGATGCTTTTCAGTAACAAATTCCTGACAGACTCTTGTTACTTTCGGAGGTTCGACCGAATTTCCAAATCTTGTTTCACACACACTAATGTCCTTCAAATATTCCTCTTTCTTCTTATATTTTCGTGATTTTTCAAAACATTTCCCATCGTCAGATGACGTCTCGCATACAGTTACAATTTTGACTAATTTTCTAGGTGTTGGACAAATGGATATTTTTTCTAGACTCTCTACGACATTGCACACATTTTGAGGGAGCTCTTTCTCAACGTTCTTGCAATAATCTTCATCCTCCTCCGCAATACAACTACATGTGGACCATTGTCGAGCTATTACTTCTCTTTGGCAACTTCTGAGAAATTGTTGCAAGCATTTACATCCTGTCTGTCTCTTCCATATATCATTGCGATTTATTGATGAATCCTGGAATATTTTATTTCGATATTTACAACCATTGTCGGCGAAATATTCTCTAGGTTCCTCGTCGAATGCGCACTCCGTGTAGATCGATTTCGGTAACCACCTGCTACCATCGACCACGTGACATATGGTGCATTCGCTATCGTTTCCGTGAACATTATTCTTGCGATAATTCCTTTGTTCTACATCGGTACAAATCGCTCTTGACAGACAGACATCATTGTCGTTTAGCCTGGTTTTTGGTTCTGAAGGATACGTGACCATCCAAGATTCTGAATGTTTAGTATTGTTACACGCACTGAAACTCGAACATGGAAGCGTTAAGTACGACGAATCCTGTTGAAGATCTATATTATTCGTATCTTTGCAGTAGTAATCGTCTTTGGTCGATGAGGTAGCGTTCTTACATCGAATGACTTTGACAATTGTTTCTTCCTTGCTGTTGGTTTCGCTCAATTCCTTCTTGCTGATTTTATGCTGTAATGTTCCGTTATCGCAAATGATATTATCGTCACTCTTCTCATGAATAAAATTAGGCAACTGCTGCACTAGCAATTTCTTCTGTTTCTCTTTTATGTTATTTATGAGCTTACATGATGACGCACTGCTAGCGCTAGCGCTTCTCGAATTGGACTCGGTAATTGTATTAGAGCTTGTATCTATGTAAGGAGATCTTGATTTTTTTCTTTCCTTTTCGAACACAATCAATTATAATATATTAGATATTAATAATTAGATAAATTAATAATTATTTTAAATTTATAATATATTAGTGAAATAATCATAGTACGATAATTATATATATGAATATAATAACAAAATAATTAATTTCAGCATTAATATTTATTAGCTTTCACTTTTTTCGTGGTACCATCATTATCCGTATTGATTTATTAATATAAATACTTAAATTATTTATAATTATACATAACGTATTCATAATAGTAAACATAATATAAATGTATTTTTAAACAAAATATTAATCCATTAATGTATTTTGAAATCTGAATTTTATATTTTATATTGAGTAAAAAGGATTATTTGATAAACTTACCTGGTTATTGTCATTAGTCTCCGAGCAAATATAGATATTGACATTCCTGGTCATTCTGCGATTATCGGTGTTCACATTATTCGCTGATTTCGAATGCTTTTTGCTCTTTCTTTCACTGTTAACTTTATTTTGTACTGGTAATGGTATTGCGTTCTCATGCATTTTTTTGCCCAGATACGAACTGTCATGTGTGGATAATTTATCATTCTGCCGTGAAACATGGCATGTAATTTGTCGATTGGGGCAAACGTTGAGTGATTCCTTGCAACGTTCTTCTAGTGCGCGGGATCGACTTGTATTGGATATTCCTTTAGGTTCCTTTGAACATGGCAAAATCAATTGTTTCTCTTCCTCTTTCGAAGAAGTTTATTTACCAAAATTTTATCTCGTTATTTAATTATTTTCTAATTCTTTATATATTCTAATTATTTTCAAGGAGCAATAAATTACAAAAAACTAAAAATATTTTTGACATCACTGTTTAATCTACTGTTTAGTTTTATATTTTTATGAAAAATATGAAATATCTAGAAAAAAATTCTAAAGATATGTTGGATACTTGCATCTTATAGGTACCATTGAACTTTTCACAAGAGTTTTCATAGCATCTTTAATAGAGTTATTGATCCGTTTAAGAGAATCATTTATTTCTTTGTTAATTATCTCATTGAGCCTTGTTGGACTCATACCTTCATCGCGCGCGAGCTTCTTTTCCGCCAATATATCCATGCAAATCTCTTGCTTGATCCTTTTCTCTCCGCACGTTTCCAAAGCGCAATTCGCCTCCGGCATTCTGTTATCATTTTCCGCCTTATTTTCCGGCTCTTGTTCTTTCATGATATTCTCTCCCTTCTCTTCGTCCACGTTAAAGCTTCCAGAGTTTCTTTCCTTCCTACTTTCGGCTGATCGGCGAAGACCGACGTATTGATCCTCAACGGGGAAAACCGATGGTCTTTACGGCGCGAAAGAGGTAAGCTACATTTGCACTGTGCAAAAGTATCTTTTATGCGGAAAATACCGTGCTCTATCTCTTGAGTCTTTAAATCCTTTGTCGGTTGAAAATCTACTGCTTTTCCTCTCGCTTCGATTTTTAACCCTAATCGTTTCTGCTCGTGTAAGCTTCTTACTCCCCATTATCGTTTTTCGTAACGCATGTTTCTTTCAGCTTTGTTACACAGATATATAACTCACTGTTTTTTTTTTATTTTTTTAAATTCTTAGAAATGCTTACATTCTTTGCTGTAAAACTACAATCATTCATACTTGAAAATTTGAGTTACTTGGTTAAGTATCACGTCATATTGACACAGCAATGAAAGAAAATGTTGAAAGTTACTTTCGTACTTCTTTTATTTTTTTTTCTTACAACGATGCGAACATTATTTATCCTTGTTTAATATTTGATATAACAGGGATGAAATAATTTCGAGCGTTAAGTGAAACGCACTCTTATGTATTGAATAACTTTTAATTCTGATTATTTATTGATAAATTATTGATATATTGATATTATTGAATCATTAATATGAATTTTTTACTATTTTTCGAAATTTCATAATTGATTATTTTATAAAAATATTATTCTTAATAATATGTATACATAGTTAAAAAATTAACAAATTTGAAGAGCACATCTATTGTTATTTCTCAAAACAAAATTTTTAAGTGTTAAAATCATTTTTAAATCTGACAATAATCAGATATACAATTCAAAAATACGGGAAAAGGAAGCTATTCATTTCTAAGGACTTCGATTTCCATTTTATTTTTCTTTTTTGTTTCGATAGTATATATATATATATATATATATATATACACACACACACACATGAATCGACCAATACATTATTCACGTAGCTTGTTGATCGCATTTCCGATGGTCACGAGTTTCGGAATCCTTTGTGATTTACGAGCGTTCTCAATTTGCCTGTGAAAAATATACGATCGTCTTCAAAGGTTCCGCGTTAGTAAATGGATTTTCAAACAATACAATTTTGACTCGTCATTGAGCTTATTAATTAATCGTATAGTTGTAATAGCATTTAGCACCAACGATAAGAAATCTGTTGTTTGCTTTTGATTCTGGTAATCATTGTACTTGTTTTCAAACTTCAGTGCAGTTCATGTTATCCAGTTATGCACATAAAATGAATTATTGCACTCGTATACAATACGTGAATGCGATTTTTTAATATTATTATCAACTTTATTAAATATTTGATATGTTGCTCCATAACGCTACTTGATAAATACTTGATATCAGAGAAGTGATTTTTTTTTTAATTTGATATCATTCCAAAATAAATTAATATGCTTATGAATTCTGTTAAACTTATCAATATCTAAACTTGAAAATTAGATTTTTAATTTATATATTTATATATTTATATATTTATATATTTATATATTTTAGAAAATTTCATAGGTAAAGCCACCTTAACATTTAAATAATATTTACCACTAATACACTAATTATAAAACTTTTTTATTATACACTTAAAACACATTTATGAGATATCAACATTATTATCTGTGGTTTCGTCAGAAGTCGAAACATCAGATCGACGATGTTCGTAACTGTAAATCGATGACATCTCGCTAAACGATTCACTTTGAAATTTTTGAGTTGCGTCATATATTGTAGTACACTCTTCTTCTCTTTCGCGTTTATCACACTTTGGCTGCATACGAACATTAATTATAACACTAATTGTATTTTATTGAAACATAAAACATTTATATGCATTAAATTCCGGAAGAACATAAATTAATATTAAATTGTTTTAGCTTCCATACTGAAAGCTAACAACTGAATTTTCCGTGGTTAACTGCAATTTACGCATAAATTCACTTTTACCATCCTAATCCCGGTTAAATTTCTCGCGAATAAAGTTTCATTTACCTTAAACTTGTTTACTTTCTCAAACTTCGTCGTAATTCCTACATGATCATTTTTGGGAGGAAATAATTGTTTCAGATCTTTACATTTGTCTGCACGCTGAGATAAAGATATTAGAGGCTTGTCGGCTTTCATCACTTTCTTCCGAAACTCTCGCACCATGTCTTTGAAAGTTTGCGTTTCTTGATATGGAAGGGTATTCCCCTCGATCAATCTTGTAGAGACCTTGGAATTCATATCGAAACTGAGAGATATTCTATATCTTTAACCTTTCATTCTTAAGCGGCTACATTCTTAGCAGACTACGTTGCTACGTAATCACATTGAGAATACTTTCCATTTTCAACAATCACATAGCAACAAAATATATTAAGATTCAATTAGAAGGAAAATTAATCAAGTATGAGCATATTACTAGATACGATAGACTTCAAAAATTCTTAGATAATTTTTAGATAATAGATAATAAGAGCTAAAATAAATTCTGTTACCGAAGTTAATCTGCTAACGCTTTCACGAGCATCGCACATTACAGAAGTACCGCATGCCCACTCCTTCGATTTTGTACTTGAGAGAGAATCCCTCGTATTTCGAAGAGCGCTCAAAGCTGTCCATCTTCTAGCTTCTCGTTCTTGAATTAATCTCATTCTATCGTGTTCTTTCAGCTCTTCTATTAAACCTGGCGTTTGATATGCGGGTAGATATTTCTTCAACATAGGTACTTCTAATCTGGTTTTACGTACATTAACATCGTACTTCTTTTTTATATGCTGTGATTTCTTTTCTGATGAACTATAATTTAAAAAATTGATTTAATTTTTTTATTCTAAAATTTGTTAATATTTTAATATGCAATATTTTATCCAGTTAAATAAATATATATATATATGTGTGTGTGTGTGTGTGTGTGTGTGTGTGTGTGTGTATGTGTGTGTGTGTGTGTGTGTGTGTGTGTGTAAACGTATCAGATTTTA
>Ga0157364_1004031_pt1 | contig 14500 bp, 7 predicted proteins | sample AttsexASBM2_FD_111476 | JGI IMG/M metagenome (GOLD analysis project Ga0157364, IMG submission 111476) | Fungus gardens microbial communities from leaf cutter ant in Ribeirão Preto, State of São Paulo, Brazil - Atta sexdens ASBM2 | ecosystem: Host-associated > Fungi > Mycelium > Unclassified ... | reverse complement strand
TGTGTGTGTGTGTGTGTGTGTGTGTGTGTGTGTGTGTGTGTGTGTGTGTGTGTGTGTGTGTGTGTGTGTGTGTGTGTGTGTGTGTGTGTGTGTGTGTGTGTGTACATATATATAGGGTCCCATTTTAAAAGATCCACTCAAATATCTCAGAGACACTACGTTAATTCGAAAAGTGTTTCAGAACAAAAGTTTTGTAATTTTGAAGGGAACATGCCGTTGTCAGGGCAAGATCACTTTGAATTTTTTAAATGGAACCATCAATTTTTCATTACATATTTTTGCAGCTTATCTCGAGAGCTTTCCAAAACACTAATTAAGTTCATTTTCATTAAGTAATGAAAGTATCGCCGACATTAGCATTACGCAAGATGTCCAATCAAAGTCATTAGAGATTGTTTCTCTTATTTTCATTTTTGCATTGAAAATTCATTTTTATGTATATACCTTGATCTTAACAAATGTTATTCAGACATGATCTTGAACAATATTCAAGAGGTTTTGGCCGCCGGTAATGTCGGCAGTACTATAATTTTCAAGCCTTATAATTCGCAAAGTACTTAATGAAAATGAACTTAATTAGTATTTTGGAAAGCTTTCGAGATAAGTCGCAAGAATATATAATGACAAATTCCATTTAAGGATTCCATTTAAAATTCAAAGTGATCCCATAAAAAATAACTTTATTGTAATGTTTTGAAAAGCTCTTGACAGTTATTAGATTCTGAAATCAAAAATAGGGTATGCATTTAAAAAAAATCGATGTGATCTTGATCTGACTTTGGCGATGCCATCCAAGGTCAAACTGATAAGATCAACATAGATTTTTTTGAACCCTACAATTTTTGTCTGAAACACTTTTCTATAAAAAAGTGATTCCATAAAAAATTCAAAGTGATCTTATCCTGACTTTGACAATGCTACCGAAGATCAAATCAATAATATCATCTTATGTCCTCCACAAAACTTTCGTCTGAAACACTTTTCGATTTAACGCAGTGTTTCTGAGATATTTGAGTGGTCTTTTAAAATAGGACACTATATATATGTACATATAGTATATATACAGAGTGTTTTAGAAATAGTTGGCCAAACTTCAAGAGCATATTCCACTCATAATAAGGATGAAAAAAAGTCATATAAACATTGGTTCGGAAACGCTTCCTTTCCAAATTATAAATATTTTTTTATTATATATTTATACCTATATATTTTATTTTATACTTATATCTATATCTTATTTTATACTTATATCTATACTTTATTTTATACTTGTATTTATTTTTTATTTTATATTTATATCTATATTTTTATTACAAAATTTGCTGAAAATAATTTCCTTCCGCATCGATGCATACTTCACATCGATGTCGTAGACGTTCAAAAATTCTTGGAGTATTTTTTCACACGCAGCGATAATTTCGGAATACTTCCACAGTAGCAACAAGAATATCATACACGAGGGTCTTAAGGTGTCACCATAAAGAAAAATCCAAAGGATTCAAATCGGGAGAATGTTTAGGACCAAGCAATGGGTCCTCCTCTACCAATCTATTGATGTAATTATTATTCAATTCTCGAGCAATGCGGCTGAAATGTATTGGAGCTTCATACGTGAACTATATTTGATTGCGTATCTGTAATGAAACATCTTCTAATATTAGAGGGAATTGCGTTTCCAAAAATTGTCTGTAGTTTTTACCATTAAGTATAGATAGAAAAATCGGTCCAAGAAGGAAATCTTCAATAATACTAGTCCATTGCACAAAAACGTAAGTATAAAATAAAATATAGGTATAAGTATAAAATAAAACAATATTTATAACTTGGAAAGGAAGCGTTCCCACGTTTATATGACTTTTTTCATCCTTACAATGAGAGGAATATGCTTTTAAAGTTTGGCTAATTATTTTTGTAACATCTTGTGTGCGCGCACGTGCGCGCGCGCGCGCGCGCGCGCGTGTGTGTGTGTGTGTGTGTGTGTGTGTATGTGTGTGTAGATTATTTCTTTTCAAGATTTAGTATATTGATTTATTTTTTTAAACTTACTTCGGGTAATCTGACAAGAAGATCATGAAATCGACCTGGCTGCTGAGGAGCGCTGTGCTCGACAAAACTTCGCAGACAGCTCATGTACCGTTCTTGTATCTGTTCTAATTCCAATGTACTTCCTCGTGCTAAGAAAGATAAGCGAAATTAGTTGAAATATGTGTTTGATATATTTCAGAAATTCGGGGAGTCAAATCATTATAACTGCAAATTGCAACTGAAATGTTGCATATATTCTGATTTTTCATTTCTTTCTATAAGTGAATTTCATTAATACGAGATAATAAAGCAGTAGTATAACCAAGAAGAACGTGATTCTATATGAAAAAATAAGTTGAAAACGTAATAAAGAATAAAATTTTATGAAGCTTTGTTTTAAGAAAATCAATGTTAAATATTTGCCATTAAGTACGCGTGCACTTAACATGTCTCGATTTAATGCATTTCTAGACTAGTATCTCTGTTCGTATTTATTATTGTATATTAATCTTTAAACCGTACACGTCCCTTGAGCACCTACTAATAGTACACAGATGCGAATTGGGATTTGACATATTTAATTGCAAGTCTTTCTTGAGGATTAAAACAAAAATTTGTTTAAAACTATTCTTTTCTGAGATATAATTTTCTCACAAATCCGATGGTATCACTTAAATTTAATGAAAAAGCATATTTAACGTTGGGATAAGCCGCGGTAATTATTCATGCGCAAGTGTCAGCAAATTTTTATGGTGCGAATTCGCACTAGCGTATTGTTTGAATTTAAATAATCGAGAATAAAAACAAGATATTTATATACATCAAAAATTATTTTATAAATAGTTGAAAATATTGTTCATTCAAACAGACAATTCTGCTCTTCGAAGTAAATTTTTATGAATGCTATCTAATATGTTCTAGTACTTTAATTTATCTATCCGTACCCGCCGGTGAAGGTATATTTAAAGTCGATTTTATGATTAAATCGTCATAAATATTTGTTCTCGCGGAATTTGTCGGTGTGAAACAATAGACACGTACGCATATATATCCGGATATAATATATAGCCAAGTCTGCCAAGATCATATATTACTATTTGTGTGCTATATTAGTTCAGTAGAATTAGAATTTCATCAAAAAAAAAATTGTAAACCAGCATTTCTCTATAAAAATCTTCGGAAGGCCATCAGAAAAGAAATGCATGTTTGAAATTTGTATAGGAAATATGCGAAAAAAAATCGAATAGTTGCAAAAAGCTTATTTTTCGCATACGAAAGATATTGTTTGTATGGAGAAAAATTTCATATGAAAAATGTAGATATTCAAAATACCTACAAAATGAGCAGGATTGTTAAAAAAAAACCTGTTTTTTTAACAACCCTGTTTTTATTTTAAAGAAAAAATTTTGTTTTTTTTATTTGGAGCAATGTTTGATTTATTTTGTTTTTTGAGCAACAAAAAATATGTTTTAAACAAGAAAAAAACGTGTTTCTTTTTGTTTAAAATTTTTTTGTTGCTTAAACAAACAAAAAATATTATGTGAATATTTGAAGCTAAAAAATAATAAATAACTGAAAAAATCAGTTATTTTTATTTATTATTATTTTTATTTTATATTACTCCTTATATGTTTCTTATGTGAGCGTCATTGAGCGCTTTTCCAAAGTGCGATACGAATTTCTTATCGATCTTATTGATCCTGCAAGTAAATCGGATTGATAAATCAAGAGTATTAGTTCATATTATCCATGCAGTCATGCCTGACGTTATATACTACCGAGCAAAAACTCCATTCGAAATTTATCTGAGGAAGCCATTAAATATGTTAAGCCAATAACATGGTGGCTTGCGCTAAAAAATAATATTAATATTATTACATTCGACTTAGTAGCACAATTCCATACAGCAATTGCTTTTTCTGCTGACACAGAAAGATTGTTTTCAGCTTTTAGGTTAGTGCACCACAAAACTAACAAAGTTAGGCACTGAAAAAGCTTCAAAACTAGTAACAATTTTAAAGACATTGAACAAAAAAATAATCTAATTGAACACGAATATTGAGAATTGAGATTGTATAATCTGATCTTTTTTGAAAGTTTTTATATTTACAGTTATTAGTAGAAAAAAACTACTACTGAAGTAAAAGAAAGTAGTTTATACTTTATTAAAAGATTGACGAATTTTATTTTATTTTATATGTTTATAGTCTATATTTATGTAGTAGTACTAGTAGTAATATATGTATATATAAATAACTAAAAAAATTTTTTGCAACATATATATTATTTTTTGTTTCTTTTTTACAATTTCTTTTCCAAATCACATATTTTAATTGCAGTGTTTTAAAACAATTTTAAACAATAGTTTAAAATTGTTTGAAACAAAAGTGTTTTAAACAATAATGCCCAGTGTTTTAAACATGTTTTAAATAAATCGTTTTAAATGTTTTGTTTAAAACATAACAATCCTGAAAATGAGTCGTGGAAAATTAAGATCTATTAGTTAAGCAGAAAAAAAGTAAAAATCACCGAAAAAAGCTTTTTCTTTACTCGTTTTCTATTTATCGAGATTTAAACGCAAAGCTTTGAAATTCTTGTAAAATATAGTCTTCGTGAAAAAATCTAGCCCTAAACGAGCCTGAAATTCATTAGTTTTTGCAAAAAGCATTCGTTCATTAAAAACCTGTCTGCGGAGAACTTCATTTTTTTCATCTTTGAGCAGTCGCAGCAATTTAAAAGAATGATTTTGCTAAGTTTCTGCAAGGGTTGCACTATCACGTACACTTATTGTTAGTAATAAAACAATTTTTTGCAGTTAAATTATTTAAAAATGACTTTGGATATTTTTTTTTCATAAAAAAAAATAGAATAATTCCGTTAATATCCAATGTCCAATAGCCGTGTGAAGCATTCAATAGTTGACATTTTTCTACGAATTTAAAAAAAAATTATCCTCCGATTGTTAAGAGTCGAGAAAATAATTAAAAAAAAAAAATAATAATAATACTTTATTGTATTGCATGAGCTTACAAATTAGATTTATAGTTAGTCGTACATATAGAAGTAATAACAGCAAAGTGCAAGCAAATGACAAGGTGACAGCAATACTAGACGTATAGCATAACGAGTTATAAATTTGATTTGCATCGACAATGTTAACTGTGAGATAAAATGAATTGAGCATCAGAAGAATGAAAAAAAGAAAGAAAAGAGAAAGATCTAATATCAGGAAGTAAGGAGTTATAGAATTTGGGCGCGGTGAAAGAGAAAGAGCACGAAATTTGACTGAGCGGTGAACGGGAAAAGAATTACTGTAACGAGTTACAGGTAATGAAGTTCAGAGTGAAATTCATAGTTAAAATGTAAAAGAAATTAAAATGTATAATCATGAAGATACGATAGAGTATTGGAGCGTAGAACATTAAAAACCATACAACACAGATGAAGGATGAAATGCTGCTTAATATTTAGCCAGCCAGATCGTTTGAATAACGGAGTGATGTGATCAAATTTACAATTACCATACGCAGGCAGCAGTTTTGCACGCGCTGAATGCAATTCAAGAGTTGACTAATTGAGTATATAAACAATATCAACTAAGGAAATAAGGAAAGAATGAATTATTGAGAGAGATCAAGTTTTTGTGAGACGGTGAGAATATGACGAAGTGAATACAAAAGACAAAGATGTAAATAACATTTAAGAGTGACGTGATGCACAAACGAGAAATCAACATATAAGCCAAGGATAAGAGCAACAGAAGGAGTGCCGGGGGAACAGAAAGAAGAGAACATTAAAGGATTGAACACGAGATAGTTGTGCAGAGGAATCATAAGTAGATATTGGAATTTAGCGGGATTTAACGTCAGACCGTTGGATAGAGACCAGTCAGCGATGAGCTCAAGGTCATGATTTAAACTAGCTGAAGAAACGATTGCAGCGGAAAGAGAAAACCACTTCACGAAAAGAACATTATTTGCATATATGCTCATACAACCTCGCATCTAGCGGAAGAACAGCAAGATTTGCAAATATGCTGAAGAATAGAGAACTAAGGATAGAGCACTGAAACATAGGACAAGGCGCGAGGAGAGGAAAAGACGGACAGAGAATTGTACTCTTAATTACTACTCTTTGAGAGCGATCAAAAACGAAGGAACTGATAAGTCGAGTCAGACTCAGAAAAACCGTAAAAAATCATTGACTCTGTCTCTAATTTTTGTGACTTTAATTTTTAAGATTAAGAGTTCCATTTAGTACTAATTTGTTAAGGAAGAATGAATTTATTGTTAAAGAATTCTTGAATTTTTTACTGCCAAAAAAAGTTTGTTTAAAACCAAAGTTTGTGAAAAATTTAGGAACGCGAGCGAGGCAGTGCGCCGGGCGAAGCCGGCGCGTGATGGAATGGGAAAGACCGAACAGCTCGCGCGTCTAATTTCGTGTGTTAAAATTTGCTATAAACTTACATATTCTCAGCAATAAAAATTGACGTAAATTTTTTGACATGATTTTTTTTTAATCTGGGGGGATAGCTTGACGAGGTATTAACAAATAGTTAGCCAAATGTTTCAAAGTAATTATTAGCAAAGTAATTGTAATTATGAAATTTTTCTAATTTTTTGAATTTTTAGTTTCTTTGCTTATTACTAAAAAAATCATTGAGTATGGAATATACTTCAAAGAAACTGAACTTTTCAGCAAAAAATGTTCCCTGTAAGACATTATAATTTTTCATTAAAATGTAAATCCATATAGCATCGATTATTGTGAAAACTTTTCAGAAATGTTTCAACCTTTCACTCATATGCAACAATTCTGAAAGATTTCTGCAATATGTCATATGCATGAAATATGCAGTAGCGCGTTAACCTAGCTTTTGGGACTTGAGCTCTAGAGCATTGAAATGTTAGGAGTGCCACAATTTAAAAAATAAATGTAAATCCAAGGTTAAGCAACATTGTTTTATAATAACAATTGTCCCTGTTCCTAAACGTATCATAATAGTTAAATGGATAAAAGATCAAAGCTTCAAGCTTTCACCAGTAGATCTATTCTACAACTTTTGATGAAAATTTCATTATTGTTATAATACCGTAATGCAGTTTTTTATCATGATGAAAAAGCAGCGCAATGACGTTATAACGATAATGAAACTTGCGTTAAGAATAATAAAATAGTCCTGCAGCACTGTTTTGTAAGAACAATGTAGTAATGACGTAATAATATTGTATTTCATGACGATAGCAATAATAAAGAGTTTGAATAAATTACACGTTAGTATTGGAAATAGGCATTTCTTCGAGGGAGCGCTTAAAGAGCTCTTGGGCGCAAATTAATGTGGCCTTGGAAATATGACATACACAAGTCATCGCTCATACAATAGATATACATAAGATCTCGAGGAGAGCATAATTGATAGTTTAAATTTTCCAATAGGATTTTATTATCAGTGTTGAAGACATTGTCGCAGCAATCCCTAATGTATGTGATTACAGATAAAATTTTACAATCTTTTAACTCGATTTACCTAAGATTGCAATTTACAATAGAAGTTGGAAATGATTGACAATTAATTTTTTAGATACAACCATTTTAATAAAAAATGATAAAATAATGTTTGATTGATATTGAAAACTTTTCTTAGGCAGATATTTGAACTTTTTGTCTAGACATCCGCTTTCACAAAAAAAAGCGTTGTCATGGCATGATTGACAGGATATTTCTTCTTTCTAATTTAGTTTTTCATTAAAAAAATTTTGAATTGATTATAAAAATCCTACTGAATAATGATACCCTTTAGATTATTTTTAAAATCATTGATTTTAATTTTAAAACCATTTCACAGAGACTTAAATAGCACATAAACAATAAAGAACAAATAAACTGTAAATATTCAACAAAAAATTGATTTGATTCACTATTCCGTATGTCAATAAAATTTCTGAGAAATTTAAGCAAATGATCAATGGCAAAGATTGCATTTTACAGCGTTAACAAACTGCGAGGTTTGATTAGAGTTCACAAAGATGTTACTAATCAGTGCACAAAGTAATGTGGTGTATAAAATAGCCTACAAAGAATGCGAAACAATCGTATGTGGGGCAAACAAGCAGATAAATCAAGACACGTATCTGAGTATTTGAACACTGTAATAGCTAGAAAAACGTCAGTTAGCTTAGTGATCACAGACCATAAATTACAACACGACTATTGATGAATTTGATTAGAATAATGTGCGGATACAGAGAAAGAAATTTTAATAAAAGATTGACTTCCAAAATATTACACATTAAAACACAGAAAATGAGTCTAAATTTACAAACAGATACACAATTTTTTGATCACGCTTCGGATCTATTTTGGTTCTCGAAATCATCTAGAATTTTGTTTATGACTTAAAACATGACTTTAATCCTCGTTAGTTATGTATCAGTGATGACGTAACATTATTGTTGCTTAGTAATCGACATGTCAACCACTTTCATGAAATGAGACGCCTTGCACATAACCGAAACAATTATTCACATTTTTAATATTAATTTGATGAAGAATGTTTGCCTATTACTTATTTAATTTCGTAATGTGCACTGGTAACTATTAATGTGATTGTATAAATCTGTTTGCAATTTAGTGAGCGATTATTCATGCTCTCTTTCTCGCGCGTTTCTGCAAACATACAAAGTTATTATTGATTGTTATTGCTTAATTCATAATGTTATAGTGTGACTTGTGGAGCTTTCTTTGTTTTATCAGATTAACTAACCATGATGGAACATAAGGAAACATTGCAATAAAGCGGATAGCACTAGGGTTGCACGGATTGCAGGAGAGTTTAATATATAATTAATATATAATTAATTTATTTCGTTGACTTAAAACAAGTTGAAACGCGTACGAAATTGAATAGATGTCGAAGAAATAATATTATATATATTGAATATCTATTGTTATATTAGCGCATCAACTACCGCGCAGATTCCTATTTCCCTATATAATTTGTACTTTAATTTGTCATATGAAATGTTTTAACAGAAATGTTCTAAAATCTATTATATGCAATAAATTGAAAAACATATTTAAACAGAACAAAAAATCATCATGATGTTAAAGTGGCTCCAAAATGTCTACTAACATTTTTTATCACAAGTTTAATGTCATTTTGATGTTATCGTGAGCTGTTTTACTTTAATTGCGAAAAACTTTTGTATATGAATGTAACTTTTGTATATTATGTGGAAACTGGAAAGTGTAAGTGATTTTTTAAATAATGATTATGTGCTTGTACATATAATATGATTAATTAATCAAAGTAGTTGGCGGTAATTATCTTTTTTAAGAAATATTTTATTTCAATAATAAGTTTCAATAATAAGTTTATTTCAACAAGTTTTGTAATCTGTAAACAGATCACAAAATTCTTATTAAACTTTAAATACATACTTCAGAAATGAAATTTAATGGTATGTTTAATTGATACTTAAATAATATTTAAATTTATATGTCGACATAAAATTTGCTGTAGTAGGAAATAATAAAATATTAAATACAACACTCTCAGTCGGTATCTGCGTTCTCGTGACATGTATATATACTTGATATATTATATCTAAAGATTAAAAATCTATGTATTTTATCTTTGCGACGTACTTTTCGACTTTTTAATTATCATCTTAATGTTTCGTAAAAGTGGATAATATTTCATTTGTCACATTGACTAATCCTAATTTATTTTTTATCAATATGCAACGTTGTTTTGTCCCGGTAAAAAATTTTTCATGCATGAATATGTATAAATATGTATAAACATACATAAATATTCATAAACATGTATAATCATATATGAAATATGTCTATACATGTTCATACATTCCTCTTTCTTTTATAAAATTACTTTTTAATGTAATAGAAATAATAATAGCAATGTAAATAGGAATGTAAAAACATAAAAAATAATTAAAGGGATCATTTTCGCATTGTTCGTTTTAGAAAAAAACAAATTTGAAGAAATGTAAAAAAATTATTTATGTAATTATTTATAAAATTATGCATAATTTATATGACTCATAGGATAACTCCAGCATATACGCACTTAACAAAAACTTAATTTACTAAATATTATTTACTATTTTTAAGATAAATGGATTATATCAGTAAAAACTTTGTCACTGTCTATCAATATAAAAAAAATATTAGAAATCTGAAATACTTACTTTTCGTGTTAAAGAATTTTTTGAAATTTCTACATTTTTGCCGTATATCCCATAGAAATATGGCTATAAATGGGATATATGGCTATCCATAAAGAAGAGGGGGTACGGCTGACGAAGTATTATTAAAGATCATCAACTCTGGACAAATTTTCGGCGATATAAAAAGGGTCTCAAGAGCCCGAAGATAATTAAAGAATGCTGACATTATCGACAATTGATATAAATTTGCTATTATATTAACATAAACATTCCATAAATATGCATACTTGTAAAGCTATAATATCCTGTATATTGCAAAAAAAATTACAATTTTTTCTCTGCAATTATTATCTCTGTTAATAATTAATCGAATTTTACATCGATGATAACAATGAAAAATCACAATTTTAAAGAAAAAGTAAATATTATTGAATTCTAAATGCGTACATACGTCTATTAATAAAATTAGTACAATATTATTAATTTTTAACTCTTAATCACTTCAATATTTACAAGGATGCAAACTCCCATAAGAATCAGTCTTTAATAGTATCTCGTCGGTGGTACGGCTAATGAAAAAATACAAATAACGCTTATAAATAAGACATAAAATGATACAATAACTTATAAAATATGTTTAGAAAATTTTATTAAGAAATAAGAATAATAATTATGCCCTAGTCGAATGGATAAACTATGCTTTCGTGCTAACTTGTCATTCTATGTTTGTGTTACAGAGTTTACAGTTCCCGCTTGTACTAAAATGGCGCGCGTCTCTTCTCGTGACTCTTGCGTGCCGTCGCATTCCCTGTCATTGTGTTTTCTGTTCGTGTACAAGTAATAGTTCTTTCTTCTTTGGAGTTAATTTCTGAGGATTTAACATGCCAAAATGCGTAGGCGTTACTCACCCTTCTTTCAAGAAAGCGAATACACAACATTGAAGAGTCACACGAGAAATTTCATAGTGATTCGCGATTGTCACATAATTTCTTTAAGAGAGAAGGATCGCTGCACAGAGCTTCGGGGAACTCATATAATCACATTAGGTAGGATTTGTAGAAGTCTTGAGTGTTTTTTTAAATTTTCTTAAGTGATACGAGATCCAGGCGCCTGGCGAAGCACCTACGGATCTTAAGGAACCTGCAAGTCTATCTCCGAAGACATGGCGACATTCTCGAGCCCTGCGAGGCATCCATTACGCATCTTAGACAAACAGACGAGTAAACGGTCCTTTCCGATCCGAATAGCGAATCAGATATATTTCCTATTTATCAGGATCTGTTCTCAAGGGAATCAGAACAGTAGACATAACCGACTACTCGCTATTATTATATTTCCTGGTAGGTTATATTTCCTTCTCCACCTTTGAATTTTATTTAGACTAACAACATCGTTTCTATTGCTCCCTCTCCAGTGACGGTGATCCTTGAGAATGGACAAGATGATGAAATAACAGGACAAGATGATTTTATTCTAGAACTATTCGGCGAACAAGCGCAAACACCTGTAGCGATGGCTTGGCTATCGATCAGTTTCAGCACTGCCAAGACAGAAATAAGTTCAAGTCTCAAAATGTATTAAGGAATAACCTCCTTATCAAACACGAACCAAAGAGAGATCTAGTCTTTCTTAACCCTTCAAAGGTTAATTAAAAGATTTTACCCAATATGAGTGCCATGGTTATCACTAGAGATAAGCATTAAATCTCAGGCCCAACGGGGTGCATCACTAAACGCACACTCAACTCGGGGATGTCAGCTTGCAGGTTTGAAATATGTGCATACATCATTAGTAAGGCCGCTATCATAAGATCATAAGAGAAGAATCGCTAAGGACTTTCGCCTATTGACAGATCTATTGTTTTTCTTAAGCAAGACATTCATTATCTCCTCGTTCAATTTTCTAGGAAAATCTGACGTAACTCTGATTGATGATTGTTTATTCGGCAACAATTTGGCAGAGGAGGTTAATGCGGCACAGAAGTAGCTCATAAAATGTTTAAAAAGGCGCCGCAATTATCTAGCCAATAGTCGAGACAACCGGCGACTCAACGTTTCAAACAATTAAATTATCAGTCTCTTCAAGAGCCTCAGAGAAAGCAGGTAAATTTTCCTCGTTACAAGACTCCTGCGACTCGCCAATTGAGGAGAGGTTTCCATCATTCGAATCGCAGCATCGCCGTCCCGAGCCCGGTCCCGCCGCTAGAAATGATTACATCATGAATCGCCTAGGCCTTTTTGCGGACCAGTAGAAGAAAATATCATCCGATCCCAAGGTACTTAAGATAATAAGCGGCTACAAAATTCATTTCGCGATAAGGCTCATCTTAATCTAAGAGAACTGATTTTCTCTACAAAAAGTACTGAAAATTGCGATAAAGAGGTCAATCATCTATATCAGAGAAAAGTTATAGTCCCCGCCTAGTTTGCAGCAAATCAATTTCTATCCTCCTTATTTTTTATAAAAAAATCATCAAGAAAGTCACGATTTATCTTAAATCTTTTTTCAGATCAAGGATCTGAATTCGTGTGTCCTTTCTTCCCATTTAAAAATGGAGGAATAGAGTTTTGTGCGTTATATATCTTCACATTCATCCGCGTCCGGTGATTAATATAAAAAAAAGGCTTCCAATCCGTTATTTACTTAGATAATTGCTTTTAGATACAATAAAAAAGGAATGCCAAGAGAATATGATTGCATCATTAAGCTTACTTGAAGAGCTTGGTTTCTTAGTTATCTATTCTAAATCGCAGATTGTGCTTTCTAGAGAACGTAAATATCTGGGGCTTCATTTTTAACTTTAATTTAGTCGAGCAATCTGTAGCCATTCTATTAAATAGAAGATGTGAGTTTCTAGCCCTAATACAGAATATGTCACAAAAGTAACAATGCTCAATTAGGATATTCGCGGCATGATAGAATTCCTGATCGCGATTTGTCCAGCGGTCCAATACGGAATTCCATATATGAAAAGATTCGAAAGGGAAAAGTTCCTAGCTCTCGAAACCAGTGCAAGCTACAATGTATGAATATCAATCCCTTCATATTTAAGAGATGATCTTGAATAATAGACCAATATATTTTTCGATGATAATCAAACGAACATAATCCACCCAAGCTCTTATACATACGAAATTTTCTCCAACGCGTTTCTGACAACAGAAGATTCTCTCTAAACAAATGGGAAGCTTCATAACTAGCATGCGCGTGATTGGTGATCGATGGAGGAAAGTTTTCTTTATATCAACGTGTTAGAATTGAAAACCGCTTTTTATGCCCTCAAATCTTTGTCTTCTTTTTTTCAAATCTTCAAATAATCTGTAATCAATATCTTCTTTCGTATTGACAACACAATCACTCTTTTTTATGTAAACAGATTCGGTTGAATCCAGTCAGTTATTAGAGATATTTAGAAATGATGCGAAGCACGAAATATCTTTCTATTCTTTTATATGACTTCACTTGACAATTATACGGCAGATTTCGAATCGAAGATTTTAAATATTGACATCGAATAGTCGTTATCAAAATGCGCTTCAAACAAGTAGAAAAAGAATTTGACTCTTTTGAAATAGAATCTTTTTCGCATCGGCGATGCTGAAAATGAAACTATGTCTCCTGGCTCCTCGATCCAGATTCATGGATAAATGATGCCTCTACAGTATCTTGGCACCAATTTCGTTTTTATATCTTTCCTCCATTTATCATAATACCGACAATTCTGCGCAAAATGTAGACGAGCAGGCCGTGAGAGTCCTGCTTGTGCCTTGATGGCCCGCACAATCTGGTTTCTCATGTATCTTCGCTTATTAACTTTCAAACTATTCATACTGCCACCATCTCATTCTTTATTATTATCTTCTCTCAAGACTCCATATGCGAGATGGGGAAAAATTTTTCCCTGGTAGCAGGGAATTAGTTATCAGGGAAGTGTTCCAATCGCAGGCAGTCCTCTCAGCGGCACTAGATACCATCATCGCATCATTATTTCCAGCTACAATAAAACAATATTGTCATCCATTATTCTTAGTGAACGTTCTATTAGAATTAATAGATCCCTTCTTTTCTCATCCTGAATTGGCCAGTTTCTTTTTAACTCAAGAATTTCAATACTTTAGCTCTTATTTATCTAGTCATCTCTAAACACTATACGTTCAGCAATCTCGCTTATTTCCGGAGATTCAATTGGCAATCATATTCCTTATCACATTTTTGTCATCACTCTTAAATCACAGAAGCATCAATAAAGTCATTTGGGATCTAGCACTTGTGATTGACAAAACTTT
>Ga0157364_1004030_pt1 | contig 14504 bp, 5 predicted proteins | sample AttsexASBM2_FD_111476 | JGI IMG/M metagenome (GOLD analysis project Ga0157364, IMG submission 111476) | Fungus gardens microbial communities from leaf cutter ant in Ribeirão Preto, State of São Paulo, Brazil - Atta sexdens ASBM2 | ecosystem: Host-associated > Fungi > Mycelium > Unclassified ... | reverse complement strand
TTTTTTAAATTCTATTTTCAGTAATAGATATATTTAAGAATCTTCGCTTTTTAGGACAGCTCCAAGGCAAAATATGAATCAATTCAGTTGAATAGGATCAAAGGTCAAACTCGATGAGATTTTTAATAAAATAAAAGACAAAAAGAGTTTATTAAGAAGTTGCATATTTCGACATGAACGAAGTTTTTCCAATTATTACAGGTTTTTCGTTGCATCCATTGTAAAGGTTTACTTCCATTTTTAATACATGCTTAAATGATGCAACAAAACTAAAATTTTCCTCTATATAGTCTAGTAGAAAATGAAAATTAGGTAAAAAACTATTAGGTAAAAACTAGAAGACTTTTTATGTCACAGTTCTTATATTATTTGTTACACGTGCTACTTACACTCTACTTTTCCATTTCTTGTAAACATATCGAATTTCAAAAATTATTTATTATGTTATATTTTTTAATATTATCAGAATATATACATTATTTAATACCAATATGCATCAAAGCTGTGCGAAAGTAATGTTTGAATTAAATATTTGACGAGACACGTAGATTGACAAGATTTAATTACATAGCTCGGCGCGATGCGCGGTGTATTTGCGAGACAGATTTATCACTAGTGAACTGTGTGCAAAACGCCACATAGAGGGAATAAAATGTTTATTAATAAAAAGAATTCTAAGATTAAACTCCGAGCAATACTCATACAGTGAGGGATATGATTTGCGTAACGCAAATGGATAACGTAAAAGCAATGCTTTTTGATGTGTACATTGATACTGCCGATCATAAAATATGAAAAACTACAGGTTATTTAATGACTGAAACGTAATTGAAAAATATTCGTTGGCCGATATTAAAAAAACTTGTAGTACAAGCCAACTCGTAATGTCACAACGAAATCGCAATGAGCAAAATTCTATTCTTTATCTGGTTTATATACCTAATTTACATGTTATATCGTTGATGCAACGCGATATACGAAAGTCTTTGCCTCTTCTGAATATTCAAGAAAGTTACTTTGAGAATGGAGGTCACATTGGATTTATTAGAATTGCGCGCAAATTGGATTTATTAAGCAAATAAACATGTTTATTTTATGTATTGTATGTGTATTGTTATACATGTATATACTTATCATATATTTATATAAGCAATTACAAGAAATTGTTTTCTGAAGTTAGACGTAAAAAAATTAAGAAATTGTAATAAACTTGATAAACTTGGTGAATTTTAAAGAAAATCATTTAAGTAATTGATATTTGTCAGTAGAAAGTGTCTCTGCATTATTTAATTAATTTATGTATTTTGTTGAAATTGCTTTCTAAAAATATGAAATTAAAATTCTGTCAAATTAAGAAAATATAGTCGCTTGCAGCAAGCTGTTTAAATAAAAAGCTCATATTATTTATATGATGTAAATAGTTAGATTTTAATAAAACATGATCAAAGATACGAGTCAAAATAAGGTCGGAAAAGTGACAACTTTATTTATTCTTAAACAGATGAATAAAAAAGGAAAAAAATAAAAAGGAATAAAATATTACGAACGTTTCGTATTAAATTTTCTTCAGCACATCTAACAATCTCGGTGAAGAAAAATAGAGAAATAAATGCAAAAGAAATTAATAATAATATGAGTTAGAACAAAGAGAGAGAACGAAGCATAATATGATAACGATTCAACAAAATGATAAATTAAAATAGAAAGAATAAAGATATAAATAAATTAAAAAAATATAAGATCTATAGTTTGGTATAAGTTAAATTTCGGTCTCGCAGAATGATCTCGCAGATCAAACCAAAGTCTAACAGCTTGATGTTTAATAAAAATGATAGTTTAATAAAAATGATAGTTTAAACATAGGAATGATAAAAGGAGATTTTAACGTCTATTTCAATGAGACATATAGTATAAACCAGCGTAAGAAGCACTCAGTAAAATTGCGCGTTTTAATCTATCGTCCTTTCTCACTCTGGTAGTTTATGTACGAGGTGCACATTCGTAAAGAAGACGATAAATTCTTATTACGATTGATCAAAGTACAGAAAAAAAAACAAAGTGAACGTACTATGTTGCCGTCGTCGTATCGTTGCCTGAGAAAGAAAAAAAGCAGTAAAAATATGCAATGCTACTATTGAAATTTCCAGTGCAAAGGGGATAATTGCAAACTTTTTATTGGCTTAACTGCTTTGAAAATTGCATAAACGATATTACTTAAGCGTAGATTTATAAAATACCTTTTTATTGGCGACGTGAACGTTAAGATGCTAACAGTTAACGAAAAGACATCATGTATTTTAAAATGTTAGTAAACCAGCTTTTTCGTCGTTAGCTAACGCGTTAATCAAGTTAAGATATTCCAACTTTGCAAATTGCAACAAGTTTTCTAGCATGCTTTAAAACAAGCATACTATATTACTATCGGAAGTACATTGTGTAAATTAGACTTTAGAGGTACCTTATACAGTTTGTAATAATTGATTTCTGAAAAAATTCTACGAAAAGCAGAAAGATAAAAAGACAGATAAAAATCTATTTTTATATTTTAATATTATAATATATACATTTATTATTATATTTAATTAATGATTATACGTATATACTTTATTATATGTATTTAATATTATATTATAATGTAATAATAACATAATTTATTGTTCTAAAATAAGTACAAGTTTAAAGTTTAATTTAGACAATTTATTATTTGTGTATTATACATTTTCATATATTTAATTAATTTAATTTAATCTATACATATTTTGGATTCAAATTCTTTAATTATTTTTTATATCGCAAGTTACATAAAATTATAAATAAGATTCTAAATGATGACATAAATTATCTAAAGTGGGCTTAAAGTATAATTCAATACATGACAGAAATCCAATAAATTTGCTGTATGCTTTTTAATTATCTATGCAAAAGAAAGAGCGTTGAGGATAATAAATTGTTTGCTCCTCGTTCTTACAATCTCTCGGTACTTTTATTGGACATTGATTGAAGAAGGCGATGGAGTGCCATTACAGCGGAAAACAGTTCTCTGCAGCCAGAGATATTACTGGATAGGACGTTATTGTGGCGATGTATCAGACATTTGATAACAGCGCGGTTAAATGGCCTGTAAAGAAGTGCGAAAAGGAGGCAAAAGGGAAGAAGAAGAATTAACAAATTCGGTTGGTTGGGAAAGAGACCGATCTCCTTGTGTTAAGTCATTAAAGCGAATTAAGGACATTCTCAAGTGGATTTTCTACTACATCATGTGATATCCTGATTGTACATTTGTACCGTACATTTTCTTGACACAAATAATAATATCTGCACATAAGATAATAATAACGCTAATATTTCGATGTTTTATTTGGCTTTCTAAGAATAATAATTGGTATTACGGCTAATCAATCAGATTTCAAATGAAATTATATTCATCTTAAGAGATATCGTATACAAAAGTAATTACACGAAAGAACGATTTTTTTGAAGTAATAAAGGATCTAAAAATTGCAGCTAGCTGCAAATCCGACAATAATTTTATTTGGATCAAAATAATTATGTAGAATGCTTAAATTGATTGCTAAAATGTTAAAACTTTTTGCAACAAATATTCTTATATAATTATTTTGATAGACTAACAAAATTATTTTCAGATCTGTATATGTTAATTAAATTTTTAAGTACTTCAGTAAAGTCTTTTTTTTTCATGTATAGATCATTGAAAGATCTATTGCCAAATTTTTGAACTTTCATGCTGTATTCATTGTAACTCATTCATTGTACTCGATAAAAAATTTATTGTTTTTAAACAGTATTTTTTAACAAATAGCCACTCAAGTATGCAGTAACCGATCGTCAATTCTTATTAAAGCGACATATATTGCAACAGAAACTGTTGCAATAATAATTATCGTAGGTGTATTTATAACCGCCGCATACATGAAACGTCACTTGGGAAATCTAGGCGTTGAAACTAGCATTCTATTATTAATTTATTTATCTACAGGCACGAGCTTTACTCTCATCTGTCGACAATCTAACTTGTACTCCTTCGTGGTTATTGAGATGCATTTCATTCTATATTGCGTTACTGCTTAATTTTACAGAATTAACTTGCGTCAACACGCTTTGTATTAATAATTGAAATGTTCAAAGTCTTTGTCGGAGAACACATTGCAAATATAATATGAACTATTTCTTCGTCGTATTTTAGAGGAGAAATCAGAGAAGATATTCTTCAAAAGGTCAAAGGTCCATCATGACCATCTATAGCTCCGTAAACTGATACCGATGGGACGCGATGCAATTAGATGTTGAGTGCAAGACGACACCTATGGCTGATGCCATGCTACTACAATTATTAAAAGGACAACAGATGAAGTTAGATGCTACTTTCACCAAAGCCTTGGTGAAACGTGAATATCATCCTAAATTTGTCTTGGTGTTCTAAATTTGTCTTTGTAACGATGATGACCCTTTATAATTGATAATGACCCTTTATAACGACCCAATAGTTAGTATCGTTTCCCATCATTTTCTGAGTTCACTAATTGCATGGTTCACTAATTTGATTCCTTTATGTTACGCCGAAAATACAATCAATCAGAATTTTGTAACAATATGTAGAAGCATTTATTTGGAAAGCAAAAAACGAAGATTCTTTAACATTCAACTTATATTTTTAAATAATAAGATAACTGATCCTGATACTAGATCCTGTATTGCTTAACATCCAATTTGTTTAATATTCGGAAATGTTTCCTCTTTTAAATCTAACCATTAGTTTTTAATTTTAAAAAATTAAATTTAGTAAAAAAATAAAAAAATTGCAAAATTTTAGATAGATAGAGTCCATCTTATTTTTTATAGAAAATTGACAATCTTGTATACAATAAAACATTTGTTTTTATATATAAGTTATAATAAATATTAATTTTGTAAAATAACATTTAAAAAAATAGAAAATTCATTCTATATTTAATAGAATTTATTTTTCACAAAAGAATTATCTTCTGCAAAAATATTGTTTCCCTATCTATAATTGTTTATTTTATTATTATTACTAATAATAGCAGTATCATTATTTATATTCCTTTTTTTAAATGTTTTTATCGTGCTTTTGTACATACAAGAAAACTCGAAACTTATGAAGATTTTAATCTGATATTACTAGACACTTTCCTATCCTGCAATGAGAAAGCTAAAAACGATTATAAGTTAGCACGGGCTTCAATAGCATTCGCCTTTGCGAGACGCGGAATAAATACTTTGTCAGGCGAGAAGGGGTCAAAAGGGAGCAGCCCTCGACCTTCTGCTACCAACAGATAATAACTTTGAATCCCCAACGACCCCGCCCCCATCTTAAGATGCCCGACTGTCCTCTGTCGAAGCTTGAACTTCTCGGGAACTTCGAGACTTAGTCGACTAGCTAGATAGGTACATCCGGAACTTTTGAGGCGAACGCGAGCCCGGGTAAAACGGCGAATTCTGGTTTTGAAGAAATCCAATTTTACATCTTTTATTATAATAAGTCTCCTCGAATCCTGGCATATCCCCATTTGCAATATTACATTAAAGTATAATGTATATATAAGTATTACTAAATTGTATAACATAATAAAAGATTTACTTTGCGAATCGAAGCAAAAAAAAATATTTTTTACATATTTATTATCAATTAATGGAAAGCATTGTATTTATGAAACATTGCAATTTTAAAATATACATTTAATCTTAAGGTAGACAGTTTGCAAAAAATAACTTATTAAGAAACAGGAATTAAATTAGTCGATTTTAAAATTAACTGGAACATATGTTAATATTATGTATCAATATATTATGGAGATTTTTTGGTATTAAATGTTAAATGTCAATTACCGAAACATAATTACATGAAACATTTTATGTGAAGAATCATTTAACTTTAAATTAATTCGCAGCGTGTAATGTACAACTTGTCAAGAAGAATTTTGTCATCGAAGAATTTTGAAGTACCAAATCATTTTAATCACGTATCAACTTTTTTTATTTGCCGTTTACGACCTAAATTGGAAGCATCTTTCAATAAGGATTCAGTGTGATACAATGAATCATTAAGTCTTTGTTGTTTGCTAACGTTAAATTCTCATAACTTCAAATGTGATATAAATCATATCTACCGATTTATTTTTAAAAAATCGACGCAAAATTACATTTATCTTAATTCTCAGAAAGTATCACGATGTAATTAATAAGGTATCGATGACCAATCGCGATTTTACTCTCGTACTTACGAAATTGAAGTAGTTGCGATCGTCATTAAAACTTAAGGAACTGTTGGAGGAACGAGTAACTCCGACGTGGTTGCAGACAATATCTCTTCGAAACTCGATCGAAATGACGTATTGTGCCAAAGAGATCGTGCCATCGCAGTCACAACTGGTTTAAACGACAGGACAACGGATAAAGTTACAATCTTCTAAATATCCTGGACTCTCAGATCGCTACATGTTGATCTTTGTAGAGGCTTTGAAGAAGCTTTTGTAATACCAGGATGAAACGTCCTTGTCTTAGACGTAACTGCCAATATAATTTTTGAAATGTTAAGATAAAAAATTTTTCATTGTGAAACCTTCATGTATTATGTAATAAATATAATATATTTCTAATCGTGTATCAAAAAATATTATATCATTGCATTATACAATAAATAAATATATCACATAAATATATTCTCCATACATTTTAGAACTTTTATGTTTTTATCAATCAAAGATTCGAATATTAAATATGCATGTAATATACTTGATTTCAGAAGCGCACAGCAAATTACATTTTATATTAAAGGAACTCTTATAATACAGAAAATAAAATGTCTTTCTCTTAAATGTATCTGTCAATATAACTCTCGCGTGAAATATTAAAAAGAAAATTTTTCATTGTAAAACCCTTATGTATTATACAATAAATAAAATTATGCATAAAAAATATATTATATTATTACATAACACAATAAATAAATATCGTATTTTTTAGAGCATTTGCGTTTTTTATCATGAAGAAATGATGATTAATGTTAATGCATACAGTGTGCTTAATTTCAATAATGCATTGCAAATTATTTTTTATACTAACGATATTAAATTTCAAATTAAATACGAGTTAACTATATAAGAGCTAACTATATAAGAGCCAAACATGTGTGAGGAAATCAGAAAACTTACTATCACACTGCAATGCATTGTCAAGAGCAACAAAACGCATTTAATGCGATTATAACATATAATAGGCTGATTAAAAGCACATGTACGGAACGGAAAGGAGACGAAGGATATTTATCATTCGACCTCTGGGTTTTCATGTGGATGGAATTTGCGCGCAATTAAAAGGCGTTTAACGAAATGTGACGCGTACGTACGTGTCGCTAACGATCGTCAGATACGATGCATCGAGGCGACACGATGGTGTGCATTTTAACGAATCGCGACAACAAGCGTGTCGGGAAACGCACATCGGCGCGTGTTATTACGCGAAAACGCCGCGCCGGAATAACAGCGATCGAACGAGACGAATCCACATCGCGAATCTTTTTGACGTGAGTTTGATTTATGAACGGCCTCTTATCGAAAAACGTTGTTACTCCTGGAGAATTTGCGGATCGGAAAGTGGTGTTTCCACGACCGCGGGAAAAATGGTTTTACGCCTACTCATTCTCTTCCCTCGAGCTTCTCTCATACACGACGTTGACTTTATTCAGGCGACCGAAGTTTTTGCAGTTTTGGCGAGACGCCAATTTCGTGGGAGAAATTAACGCCAGATTTACGAGGTGTTACGAGAATAGGATTTACGTATTTGTTAACCCGCCGCATATAGTCGTATTGCTATTACGCCCCTTTGATGCGATATTTCATTCGCGCGTGGCGATCGGTAACATTTTCACCATATTTTGTTTTCGCAGAAATAGAGTGTAATATACTTAAAATATCGATTGAAGTTTGGCGCGATTACCTCAAGGAGTGTAATTATCCCAAGGTATATTATCCATAGCGCGCTACTTGTACTCAGAACACACATTTTAACCAACATTGTTAGTCATAATTAGTAGAATTGCTACGGTTATTACTCGCGATGAGATAGGACGGGCATGATCACCAAATCCGTACGATCGAGCCCAATTTAATGTTCATTACATTGAAACTTTGAATGTTCAAATACTTTCGCTTATCGGTATTTTATGCAAACGAATATTATTTCTTAAACAGTCGATTTCGTCTGACTAATTTCTATCTACATTGTCTGAAAAAGACGTTCTTCCAACACATACTGTGGTTATTGTGATAAATATCATATACTTTAGTGATATACGAATTGATTAAAGACTCTCAAATATATGAAAAGAATGGTTTTCTTGAAACATGTAAAAATTTAGTTAGATACATATCTGAAAATAATTTTGTTAGATTATCAAAATAATTATGTAAAACTGATTGTTAGAATATCATAATTTTCTGTAGCATTAGTCATTATGTTTGAAATTTTTACGTAATTGTTTTGATGGTCCATTAAAATTATTTTCAAATCTGTTTCTAGTTAAATTTTTTAATACTTTAGCAAAATTGTTATTTCTATATAAGAATCTGATCACTTATCTTTTCACGAGACAACAATGCAGTGTTGCAGAACGTACAGACTGAACATCGTACATTATGTAAAGCTTATGAAAACCTATATTCTTCAATATAAAGCCAATCATTGTCTCGAACGATTAGATTCTTATGTGAGATCTAAAATTGGTAAAATGCCAGTTACGAAATATATAGAGGTCCAAGTTTTCAAATCTTAAGTGGGATATTTTTTACAATAAATTCCTTATAGTTTTATATAACAGAGATTTTTCAAGGGACGTCCACGTTCTAACAATTCTTAGGACGTCCCTGGAGTAAAGTATATTGTGAGGGATATTTTAAGATGCTTATTAGCATCAATATTATTAAATTGCTTGTCAATTTAATTTGTGATGCTATTATACGTTCTCTAGCTTCAGTTTAGAACTTCAGCTTCAACTTAGGACCGATTTTAAGGATCGACAAATATTTAGCGCGCAATTTGCTTGAATTAGAATGAATTGTAAAAATATTATTAGGCACCAACATTCGCTTTGACCAAATATGACTTTCTTCATTTATTTGTATTAACTTCTATTTGTTGGAATTCTATTTGTCTGTATTAACGCATTATCGGATAAGGCTAGATTTCATGGTGTACATTATCGATCTGGAGGATCCTTTATAATGCAGAATAGCTGCAATAGCGCAACGAACACAACGCAAACGTACAGTTAGAATGGGCGTACAGTTAGAATATGATTTAACGTAGTGACGCTTTCCTTATCGGAACTGAAACATGACTTTCCCTGTCCCAAAACTGGAGTGTCGATCTGACACTGATTCTTCTTTGGTCCTTATGAAAAATGAGAAATGATCATTGAATTTTTATCGCGACGTGTTATTTATGTTTTCCTATTCTTCCGAGGTATAACTCGATTCGAAAGATATCGAAATGTTTTATTCAAAGCGTTGTCCCACGAGAGAAAATGGAGTTTCTGTAATACATCATCGTCTACGTAACACCATAGAACAATATTATACGGAGTGTCGCGCGACAAGATGCTCGAAGTTCAACTGCATCCCCTCAGGATCAAGAATATTTCAAGTTGAAATGTCAAGTGAACTTTCGATTATGGCTCCGACTTGAGAACTAAGCTTTTGGCAGATGCAGAACGCATCTGATAGTTTCGAAATTATTTGAATTTAACTTCTGAAGCTGATATCTTTTGGACCTACTCAATTATGAACATTTTTGTCCAAAATGTTAAATATTTCAATTTTCTTTAGGTTACATCTGGAAATTTGCATTATTCTTCTCAAAATATACTAGTATTTATTCTTAGTATTTATTCAAATATTTATTCTTAATATTTCTTTTTTATAAAATTTATGTCATTTTGATTTCCTGAAATTAGCAACTGTTATAAAGTATGACTGAATCATAGATTTCTACGGATTTTGATCATTTATATGGAGAAATGGGCTATGTGCTCTTCGAGATTTGTACAACGGATCGACGAATGCGCAACTGATAGGAAACGATCGTCGCGGTGAACCGGAAGTACATCCGTGTTTGCACGTCCGCGAACCGCACACCCGTCCGCCGTTGATTACATAGTTTTGCGCTCGGTGCATTGCACCTCCGATGGAAATCTCACTGATGCATTATGAAAATTATGCAAACGTTGTGATATGGCGTAGTTGTGCGGTTAAAACAATAATTTCTATGGTGAAGCGAGAGAATTGCGATATGTTGAAGTTGGCACGACATACCTATTCTTCCTATTTCTTCCTTTTTGTATTTAAATTGCTAGTCATTTAATTCTAACTATTATATTGCGATAGTTTAGTAGAGTTTACGTTTCAAGACCAAAAAATCATTTCAGTTTAAAGAACTATAGTATATAAATTTACACAGAATCCACTTAAGATCCACTTAAGATCCAGCTAAGCTTGTAAAAATTTGTGTTCTCATATGTACGAATAAGATTCAATATTTAATATTTTTATATTTGTTCCTTGTAAATTCTATTTTAGCTAATAATACAATGAATACAAAATCTGTGTCAATTATAACGTAACAACTCGGATTAGAGGAATCAAACTAATCATGATTGATAATAATAACAAAAAATGATGATAATAATAATAATAAATGATTGGAAAGAGATTTATTTAACTTGTTTCCTCCGTCATTGGTTCAGACTTTCACATTTATAAGATTTATTATAGTTTTCCTTAAGCATCGCGGTGGTGCGTGTTGTAAACAGGAATCGATTATCCTATTTCTCAAACGATCGGTCTTGATATCATGCACCGATTTCTCTGACACGCTTCCGCGGTCATCACTCACGTTGGAAATTGATCCGCCGTGGGGGCCGTTGATCGCGAAGACACTGTTTACTCAGCACGTTGACAGGATGTACTCTGTCCTCGTATCCGATATGAGGCTCGTGCATCACGCATGTACAGATATGAGCAAATTGGACTTACTTCCGCGCGTATATAACCCGCCTATTCAGGAATTCATTACGGTCGATTCTACGTTCGCATAAGATTTGCCGGATACGGACTATCTCTCGAAGTGCTACCGAGTGAATCAGGTATTTCGAACTCGTCGAAAACGATCCACATTCCGATGTATGATGAATGTGTCTAAATAAAGGCCGGAAAGATGAGGATCTCTTATAAATCGACTTGTATTATTAATGAAAGAACTTGTACTCTTCTTCTTTTGTTCAGGTAGAAGTTGTTCTGTTGCTGCTTAAGTAGAGTAGGTCAAACGCTAATACGTTCCTTAATATCTAAATATTCAATATCTCTCTCTCTCTCTCTCTCTCTCTCTCTCTATATATATATATATATATATATATATATATATATATATACTAAATATCTATGATATTTAAAATATTTAATATATTACATATCGTTTCCTTATTTCAAAAGTAACATATTTCAAAACATTAAGTTTTTCAAAAAAAGAAAAACTAGTTTTTAACTTAATTAACAATACATTGACTAATCAATTATATCGGCAAAAAGAATATACTTTTAGACATGACCAAATGTCATTTTTATCATTTTTATTCTATAACTCTTAAAAAAATCATCGTTTTTTAGTTGTGACGATTTTTAATATCCTACAAAATTCAAATCTGGAATAATTCAAAACTGATATAACTTTAAATCGCCAACAATTTATATTTATGTTAAGTAATTAAAATGACTAAATTTAAAATGAAACAAATTTCTTTTTCAAACTTTAATCATCAAAACTATCTTATCTTTAAATGGTTGCTGTAGAAAACTCCTCTTTCTATTCACAAAAATGATACAACTCAAAATATGTCACAAATAAGCAAGAAGAACGTGTCATTTTTTATTAAAGTGGCTAAGGTGATATTTTCGCAATAAATTATTTATAGATTTTTAAAATGTTAGTTAGTATTACTATTAAATCGACAAAAAATTAATTGTGAAATTATTATTTTAGTTCATGATTGTGTTTCAAATTCGACAAATCGAATTAGCACACAGTTTATAGAATTGACAATTGTATTTGTATATTTACATATAAATATTAAAAATTGTAAGCATCAAAATTTTGACCAAAAATGGCATTCCTCTCTCTTATTTGTGATTAAACATTTCTCGGTCTATTTCACTTAATATTCAAAATGTGTCACTCTTGTAGAAGATACTGTTATCTGAAAACTTTAAGGGATACAAGTACTATTTGATGAACTGTGAAGTTAAGCTAATTTGATAATTGATAGAATAATCTTTACCTAATTCATTTATAATAATAATTCATCATATCTTTTTCTCATATTTTTTTTAGTTGCGCCACTTTTAAAGTAAGGAAATGACATATACATATTACATGTAAAAAAACATTAATCTTCTCGTTATTCACATGCGTAGAAAATTTTATATTATATTGAAAAAAAGGCAGCTAATGCCCTTCGATAGATTCAAATTCCACGTAAATTGCAGATTAAGCCGACGTCCAAATTCTCATCCGACATTTGGTTGATCTGTGAGCTATATTTGCGCGGCTGTGTAGAATCGGGCTTAATGAATTCCTAAATGGAAGGAATGCATGGCACGGTCATAGTGAGGAAGTACGAGATTCGCGCCTGTACTATATAGGGTGTGCTAATCACGAGCACCCTCTTAGTTATAGACTCCTTGACGAATGCGTAGTCGTGCTTTCCTTCGCGAAAACTCGGCTGGAGACCAGCATGGGTTATGACATCGTAATTTTCGACATTAAACATCTCGACCATTAAAGCTGAAATTAAAGTTCCATCAGTCTAAGGTCGACTTGAAATTAACTGAAGGGGAATATTATACTGTTATCTCCTATTTGTATTTCTAAATAAATTATTTTCAACTTGTAATATATACATATTATATTGTATATGCATAACATGTCCTAAAAATATATAGCTTTATTAACAAATCTAAACATCAATTTGTTGTAATAACAAATTCAAATAAAAATTAAAATAAAGGCCAAAATCGAAATAAAGAATGTTGTACATTGAACGAACAGTTATATTAATAATTATATAAAAAAATATAAACCAATAAAGCTAGTTTCGACCTAACTACAGTCTTCATCAGCAATCATTAAATATATATGAATTATAATATACATATATAATCGATAAAAAAATCTATTAATTCGGATGCATTAAAATATAATTGAATAAATAATCAAATTAGCTTTCCGTTTATTTATTTGATTATTTATTCGATTATGCTCTAATACATTTCGAATTGATAGATCTTTTTTTGATTATATTGTATAATTTATATTTAATGATGAAGACTGCTAGGTCGAAACTAATTCCGCTAAAGGTATTATACTTTTAAATATGTAATTATTAACATTATTATTTATTTATTCAATCTACAACATCCTTTGGCTTAATTTCAATTAATCTTTATTTAAATTTGTAATTTAATTAAATATTATACAACATATGAAAAATGAAAATACATAACAGATATTACATAATATTCTTTGTGAATATATGTTAAAATATATTAGATATATAAATTATATATTAAAATATTAAAATGTTGCATTGTTGTTTTATATTGATATATTGTAACTAGAAGAGATTTTTTTTGCCATTTGAAATCATAAGTAGCGTATTAAATCGAAAAATATTTAAAACAAGAATAAAATGTCAAAATTATTTTAGTATATAATTATAATTTTTAATAAAATGTGACTTTTATAAAAATTTTAATTTAAATGAATGATTTTTATATTATATCAGCTATACTTAATATATTACAAATATTACGCTATTACTAATCTAAATTTGCAATAACATTTAACTTTAGCGATTGTGTCTACAAAATAACACATGTCAAACATATTGATTTCTACTTAAGTCTGGTCAAAGTAACTTTAGCGCCATTAATATATGATGAGATTTTGCTTTATCGATCTTTAAACTCAACTCCTTTGCTTACTAGCCTTCTCTCTCCTCTACAGATTTTATTCTTCTTTTTCTTTTTTGTTAGCAACTTTCTCAACTATGGAAAGGCCAACCCTTGTGTTACGACGTGAGTGTGCAGAAAGAGTTCCGGGATAAGTACTTAGCATAAAAATCGTCTTCCAGAAACTCGTTTGGTCTAAAGCTTTTTCTCTCAAAAATAATCACAGACATATACTCTCCTTTCTTATTGCTGTCATTTCGCATTTCCAGAATCTACGACTTTTATAAAAGCTAATAACTTGTTTTTAACAGTTATATTACAACATTGTTTTCTTATCCGTTGAAATTTTGTTCTATATTTGCTATCAACAAAGAATTTTTAGTAAAGTCAGAATATTATTATTAAACTATCACATAGAAAAATTAAATCTTGTAAAAATATGAGATAGAAAATTATATTTTCAAA
>Ga0157364_1004029_pt1 | contig 14506 bp, 4 predicted proteins | sample AttsexASBM2_FD_111476 | JGI IMG/M metagenome (GOLD analysis project Ga0157364, IMG submission 111476) | Fungus gardens microbial communities from leaf cutter ant in Ribeirão Preto, State of São Paulo, Brazil - Atta sexdens ASBM2 | ecosystem: Host-associated > Fungi > Mycelium > Unclassified ... | reverse complement strand
TTATTTATTGAAACGATTAATCTTATCGTTTTGCAGATGAAGAAAGACATGGTGTCTACGATCACAAAAGAAGTAGTGAAAAAAGTGACAGTGGAGCTAAACAAACATTTAAACTCCTTTGCGTATCCTTCGTTAAAGGAAGAACAATCTCGAAGTCAATCATATTCTTCTCTCTCCAAACGACATCCTAAATGCTCTTTCGATTCGAATGAGAAGAATCAAAAGAGGATGAGCTCTCAGGATGAGGAGCAATCGAGCGATGCTTCGATCGAACGTGTGGACGAGCCGCAGAATGTGAACACCATGAAAGATCTACAGACAAAGAAAGATATGATATCTACAATTAGTCAAGAAGTGGTGAAAGAGATGACGGAGATGTTGAACAAAACATCTCTTACGTCTGTCTCTTCAAAGAGACACGGTCAATCCCGAAACCAGTCGCATCTTTCTTCTTTGAAACGATTTTCTCGATATTTTGATCCACTCTCTAGAGAGAAGAATCAGAGAAAGATGAAGTCTCAAGATGGAGAGCAGTCAAGCGATGACGCTTCGATGGAACACATGTACGAGTCGCGAAACGTGAATATCGCAGATGTTTCGCGACTGAAAAAGCTTGATCATTTTATTGAAAATACTATTCGTGCAAATACGAAGGAGGAAAAAAGGAAGAGGAAATATCAATGGATGGCTTCAGAAACTACTGATAACATAAATAGTGACATCGGCAAAGAACAATCTCGAAGTAATATACGAGAAGATTTGATTCCTCAGAAGAACTTGCCTCTACATGTGGACCCAAAACCAGACGAAACTAAGGGAGTGTTCGAGAACGAACTTCGTATGAGTTGCTCCGTTACTGGACACCAAATATTGGACGAAGATCATTGTAGGGATACCTGGTGCTCTGATATCGATAAAACCAGCTTTTGTTCATGCAATCAAGAGGAAGACGACGATGCCTTCGAGATTATCCAGATGCCTACTTTGGGAAGTAGGGATGAATCGCTTACGCATTCTGAAGAGCTCGCTGCCGAGCAACGACGACACGACAGCAACCGGGATTCACCCAGCTTCGAACTCTTGTCAGAATCGCCCTCGCCTACACCTACATGTTTCATGCATTTCAATGAAGAACATTTCTCGGCGAATGAGGGAAATCCTGAGTATGAATCTTTTAGCTTTCTTAACTCGCGGTACAGCTCCATTTATGTGATAGATATTCACGGTAGAATCTATAACGATTATGAATTAGCAAAACTCAATTGGCAAAGCGTTAATGCTGATTTGAAAAAACGAATTGATAAAAAACGTAATTTATACATAACAGATCAACTTCAGAATACTCACTGTTCGAATCCAATCCTAGAGCGATCAAACGAATGGAAGAAGAATCCTCGAGATGAGGGATGCAATACTCGCGACAACGCGAGTAACTCGTACGACGATGTGAGAAACTCGCATACGAGTTATCTGACCGTGCGAACTCACTGCGATTCAAAGTCGCAATCGCAGTGTAGTTGCCAGTCGCAGACCGATTTGAATGACTTCACACAAAGCTTCCACTCTCACACCACATCGATTACTGACACGACCGACATTTACACTGAGGCCTATGGCAACGATAAATACGACGAGCAAGTGATGACAGCCAAGAACGTACAAGAAGTGGGGACAGGAACAGCGGCAGTAACAACAACAGCAACAGCAACAGCGACAACGATAGCAACTCCGAGAAACGATCATGATGTGCGTTTCAGGAGTGACTATATAAAGAATGAAATGACAAATGAAAGATATTTTCCTGATGTAGATGACTATTCAGAGGATTTCTGCACCTCGCATAATAATACTCCGCAGGAAACTTCGGTTGATCGTCTGTACCAATCCACTCAATCAAGCAGATCTTCCGATAGAGCGAATTCTAATGTAGAATCAAAGAAGACATTCATTGGCGAGACGCTGGACATTCATTGGCGAGACCCCGATTCTGCCCACATGTTACCAGAACTAGTCACCGCGGCCGCCCATGTCGGTTCGTTCGCTTATGACACTGCACGCGAAGTATTTGGCAAGATACGAGTACACACGGTGAGCTTTTAAAGTGATGCGTGAAAAATGCGTTTCTTGATAATTAAATGCAAAGACAATTTTAATTATGCGAATGATATTGTCGAAAATCGATTATCTGTTTCAGAGGGAGGATTCTGTTAAACGTCAAACCAGTAAACGCATAATATGCGATGATCAAGCTTATTCGAAGCGCAGAAACTTTCAAACCTTCATATATCCTTAATATTAATAAATTACTAACGTATACTAATCATTTTTTTTTTAATTGATATATATACTATAACTATACATTATACAGGATTGCTAAGTAGATCTATTAGGCAATAGATAAGTATGCGTATCGGATTTACAGACTCGAAATAGTATTGTTGCAATCGAAATGTATACGGTCTCTCATAATATTGGAATTTCTTAGATCACGCAGTGAATAAGGTTAAGTTTCTTGTTTACGCCGATTAATGTTAATTGACTTGAGAAATACTTAGAATGCATAGAATATCCAATTGTTAACAGAAAGAATTTTGATGACACTGAATCAGTAGAATAAGAACTTTAGAAAAAAATGAATACTTTGTTTATATGAGCGATTCTTAATTGCGATAAAGTAAAAAAATATCTCGGTGATAAGTCAAGATATTCTATCGAATATTACGTGTCTATTTATGGGGTGAAATTAAGAATCACTTTGTATGTAATAATATTCGTAGTGATAAAATGTTCTCTATATCATAGAATATTAGAATTGAATCGTAGCTGTATAAAATTAAGGAACATATACATATAATGAAAACGAATAGACGAAATTAGGAAGAAAAGAGTAAGATAACGCGAAATAGTTTTAGGTCGTCTGGAAGAAATAATAGATTGTTTGAAAAGAAAATATGAAATTCTTTATTACAGTCTATCCGCGCATAAATAATATGGGGGCTAGAAATAAATTGTTTATATACGAGGATAAATCAAATATAAACGAGAATTTTTATATATTACTTATTGGAGGAAAATAAAAATATAAAAAAAACATTATTTTTCTACATAGTCGCCTGCTGCATTAATACATTTTTATCAGCGGATAGAGAGTTTGGTAATCCCGTTTTCATAAAAAGTAGTAGATTGTATCTGTTAATTGCGCACGAATTTCTCTATACTGGCATCGTCCACGAATCATATTGACCTCCCAATTCTTCTTTTAGCAAAGATATCTCAATGCGATTATCATTTATTCGGGCCTATAAGAGAATTGGAAGAATTCGAGGAAAATGTCATAGAAGAATTCGTCCGCAATTGATTGCAGACACCTACTACTTTTTATGAAAATGGGATCGCCAAACTCCTTATCCGCTGGCAAAAATATATTAATGTAGCAGGCGACTATATAGAAAAATAATTTTTTTTTTATATTTTTATTCTCGTCCAATAAAAAAAATGGTAATTATTTAGCTATTCCCCTCCCCCCCCCCACCTCAAATCTTAATAAAAATACACTTATTCGATGTGTTTGCACTCAAAATAAAAAAATTTGATAAAAAATGCGTCGGCCTTGTGAATCATCTATATAGGATAATAGATATCTTAATCTTTAAAGTCTTCAACTTTAACGCTTAATAACTCTATTCACGAGGCCGATCGCCGCGTTTTTTTGCTAGATTTTTTCGTTTTGAGTGAAAACACGTCAAATAAGTGTATTTTTATTAAGATTTGAGGTGGGGGGGGGGTAGAGGGAAGATTCTAAATAATTACCAAAAAAGTTCTCGTTTATATTTGGTTTACTCTCATGTAGATGAATCAGTTGTTCTTGTTCTATTTGTATATTTATTAAAACGAAGGAGCAAGTTTATGATTTAGAGCTGAAATCATTAATAGCTTACACGGATTTTGCATATGCATCTGAAGAGTTGCGATTCGGTTTGTCACTACTTTGAATATCGGTGCAGAAGCAAGGAGGCATTGTCTGCCGATAATTCTCTTAATAAAAAAATAAAAAAAAAATCGCCCCTCCAGCATGTGCATAAAATCGTAAAATACTTATATCAAATTAATAATATATATCAAATTAATGTTTCATAAAAGGATGTTTCGTGATAAGATTTACATGATGTGATTATTCAATTACTGCACTTTTGAAATTCTTATCTTATATGACACGCATTATTACGTTATGCTAGAGCTTATGGAAATTTAGCCGGATTTATGGAAATAAATGTTATTATATAAATTATAATGTATAGTTCAGATTATATAAATGTTCATACGCAATTTTGATCACTTAAAAATTTGAATATATCTCTATATTTTTAGTAATTTTTTAATTTTATTTTATACAATTAAATAATTAAATACAATTGTCATTGATTATTATATTTTTTTGCAAACATATTTGTATAATGAAATTTTGAATTTGTATAAAAATATTTATATATAGTTATCATGATTTCGAAAATTTTATATATATCCTTGTCTGCTTTTAATAGGCAAAGCAGCTCAGTAAACAAAAGTTTTTTATTTTCATTTTAATTTAATCACTTCTGCTCGCTTGTTAAATTTCTCATTTATAATATTTGCGTAATTTAATTAATTAATTTTTCAATTTCTAAAATTTTTCAGTTTTATAATTAATTTTCATTCACAGCACTGGTACAATTTTAATAATAATTTGTTATTTTTGTTTTGTAAAAATATAAACTATTAAAATTTCTTATTTACAATTTCTAATGTTATTAAAATTTTTAATGTTATCTTGAAATATATGAAATATCCCGTTTCTCACTCCATGAACTTTCAGATTTGTTATTATACACTGAACATCTTCATTCTGACATAATTATTTTTATAAAAAAAAGATTGAGAGTGAGATTGTGTATTAAAAAAAAATAATTCCTATATCTTGTACTCCCGAGGATGACATAGATGCTCAATAGAGGAGATCTTTGATGTTGGAATAATTCTTTGTATCTGCGACACTTCGAATAAGGGTACATATGAAAATTATTATTTCTCACTTAGTTATTCCTCATCGTTTTTCATCATCTTTGTAGGCCAAATTGATATTCCCATTCTTCTCTTCCAAAGGTATGGCTACATCATTATTTTCTTCCTCTGGTATTTCCACATATTTGTAGAATATAGTCATGATGCCAAATATCACCATTACTACTGCCATCAAGACGGCATATAGGAAGATCTCATACACCTGTAGAATAAATAATAAATCGTATGAAATATGAAAATGAGAAAAAAAATGGATATTAAAGCCAAAAATAAAAGATATAATTGGTTTTGATCACTTACTAGCCGCTCAAAGGGATGCGAACCCTTTACGATCACTACAATGAGATTGCCGAAGGCCACGCTCAGCAACCAACCCGCTTGCAGTAGAGACTTCATGGATACTGGAGCTTGAGTAAAAGCAAATTGCAGACCTGTTACAGAGAACATCACCTCGGCCATTGTGATGATGACATATTGCGGCAACATCCAAGCCATATGCAGCGAATTGGGTGGCGTGACCGTGACTGTTTTGCCAACAATCTTCGGTTTGTTATTATACATAACTCTGGACCCTACCACGGTGTATACTCCACCGGATTTAAAAGGCACATTCTTGTCTAGCAGTGTTTCGTCTAGGTAAACGTCATATTCGCTTGGATCCTCAATTTCTTTTAACTTTGATTCGGAGAAATTGAAACTGACCGGAATTGATACTACCATCTTGTTTTCGTCTTTATAGAGTAACTTCAATGTGGCGTTACTTTCAGACTCAAGATAGATGACACTGCGGACCATCGGCTTACCATTCTCCGGTTTGTTCACCGTATCTTTATATTTATATTCTAATCCCAAGGGCGTTATAACCCAAGATGTTGCACTGGCTTCCTCGACAAGCATGGTACCTGATGAGACGAATTATTTTAAAAATACACGTTACATTTTTCGAAATCCAATCTTCATGAATTTTACCTTCATTTTTCTTTAATGTGATATAACCATTATCATAGCAGTCTTTGAAATCTGCTGTGTAGGATATTTTAATAGATTCGTTTACTTTTACTTCTAAAACTTCTGACATGCTTAGTGGGTTTATTATATTATTTCGATCTAAATTTACTTGATCTAACTTTACACTCACTGTACAATTCATTGTATTAAAAATTCGGATTTGAGCAGATCCGCTTGTCGGTAACTGTGGATACGTTTTCTAGAAATCAAAATATAAAACATTAAATTCTTTATGTAAGGATTGTACCATTAATTATTACATAATTCGGATTTGGCAAGATATTAATATGTGATAATATATGTATAATTGATATATTAAAACTTCCATATCTTTAAAAGAATTTAAATAAGCATTCATTACAAATAGATACAAACAATTTTGAATAATATACATAAAATTTCTCTTTATTACTACCTCGAGTTCTATTTCGACAATACCGGCTGCGACGAAAGCAACGCTAGCCAAAAAACCGCCGACAACAAGTTTCTTCAAGGGCGTATTAATGAAATGTATTTTGGCAAAAATCGGATAGATACCAGTCTCAAAGATTGGTATAAAAATGATGATCAACAATGGATTGACGGCCTGTAACTGATCAGGCAGTATTACGATACTACCTATTTGGCCATCCATTCGTGTTGCTTGGAAAGTCCATTGAGAACCTTGCTGATCGTAAAGTGCCCAGAATATTGGCAGTGGTACGAACAGTTTCAAGACTCGCAGTACGACTTTGATATCTTCGATTAGCTTGTTGTCGTAAATATCATCGGCATGATCGAGCCAATGATCGCGTTTTTCTCTTTTGCCTTTGATTTTATTGTAGATTGCGTGCTGGTTTTTTGAAACATACAAAGAATACGTTTATCTTAAGAGATTTCAGAATTCAAATTTTCATGAATTATTTAAAAATTTATCGAATTAAACATATAAAAGAGAGATTCTAATTAAGAACTCTTATTTTCATGAAATAGAAAATACAAAAATCCGTAGATTTACATATAATATTCTAGAAATATTTATAAATTCGCATTCAAGAATTCACAAATTCCAAGAATTAGGATTTGCCAACGTTTTAAATCGTATAATTGATAGATAATAAAATTATTTTACAGTCACGCAAGAGTATCATTTTATTTATATATGAAAAAAATTATATTAAAAACGTTTAAATAAAAAAAAATATATATATATATTTTTTTTTATTTAAACGTTTTTAATATAATTTTTTTCATATATAAATAAAATGATACTCTTGCGTGACTGTAAAATAATTTTATTATCTATCAATTATACGATTTAAAACGTTGGCAAATCCTAATTCTTGGAATTTGTGAATTCTTGAATGCGAATTTATAAATATTTCTAGAATATTATATGTAAATCTACGGATTTTTGTATTTTCTATTTCATGAAAATAAGAGTTCTTAATTAGAATCTCTCTTTTATATGTTTAATTCGATAAATTTTTAAATAATTCATGAAAATTTGAATTCTGAAATCTCTTAAGATAAACGTATTCTTTGTATGTTTCAAAAAACCAGCACGCAATCTACAATAAAATCAAAGGCAAAAGAGAAAAACGCGATCATTGGCTCGATCATGCCGATGATATTTACGACAACAAGCTAATCGAAGATATCAAAGTCGTACTGCGAGTCTTGAAACTGTTCGTACCACTGCCAATATTCTGGGCACTTTACGATCAGCAAGGTTCTCAATGGACTTTCCAAGCAACACGAATGGATGGCCAAATAGGTAGTATCGTAATACTGCCTGATCAGTTACAGGCCGTCAATCCATTGTTGATCATCATTTTTATACCAATCTTTGAGACTGGTATCTATCCGATTTTTGCCAAAATACATTTCATTAATACGCCCTTGAAGAAACTTGTTGTCGGCGGTTTTTTGGCTAGCGTTGCTTTCGTCGCAGCCGGTATTGTCGAAATAGAACTCGAGGTAGTAATAAAGAGAAATTTTATGTATATTATTCAAAATTGTTTGTATCTATTTGTAATGAATGCTTATTTAAATTCTTTTAAAGATATGGAAGTTTTAATATATCAATTATACATATATTATCACATATTAATATCTTGCCAAATCCGAATTATGTAATAATTAATGGTACAATCCTTACATAAAGAATTTAATGTTTTATATTTTGATTTCTAGAAAACGTATCCACAGTTACCGACAAGCGGATCTGCTCAAATCCGAATTTTTAATACAATGAATTGTACAGTGAGTGTAAAGTTAGATCAAGTAAATTTAGATCGAAATAATATAATAAACCCACTAAGCATGTCAGAAGTTTTAGAAGTAAAAGTAAACGAATCTATTAAAATATCCTACACAGCAGATTTCAAAGACTGCTATGATAATGGTTATATCACATTAAAGAAAAATGAAGGTAAAATTCATGAAGATTGGATTTCGAAAAATGTAACGTGTATTTTTAAAATAATTCGTCTCATCAGGTACCATGCTTGTCGAGGAAGCCAGTGCAACATCTTGGGTTATAACGCCCTTGGGATTAGAATATAAATATAAAGATACGGTGAACAAACCGGAGAATGGTAAGCCGATGGTCCGCAGTGTCATCTATCTTGAGTCTGAAAGTAACGCCACATTGAAGTTACTCTATAAAGACGAAAACAAGATGGTAGTATCAATTCCGGTCAGTTTCAATTTCTCCGAATCAAAGTTAAAAGAAATTGAGGATCCAAGCGAATATGACGTTTACCTAGACGAAACACTGCTAGACAAGAATGTGCCTTTTAAATCCGGTGGAGTATACACCGTGGTAGGGTCCAGAGTTATGTATAATAACAAACCGAAGATTGTTGGCAAAACAGTCACGGTCACGCCACCCAATTCGCTGCATATGGCTTGGATGTTGCCGCAATATGTCATCATCACAATGGCCGAGGTGATGTTCTCTGTAACAGGTCTGCAATTTGCTTTTACTCAAGCTCCAGTATCCATGAAGTCTCTACTGCAAGCGGGTTGGTTGCTGAGCGTGGCCTTCGGCAATCTCATTGTAGTGATCGTAAAGGGTTCGCATCCCTTTGAGCGGCTAGTAAGTGATCAAAACCAATTATATCTTTTATTTTTGGCTTTAATATCCATTTTTTTTCTCATTTTCATATTTCATACGATTTATTATTTATTCTACAGGTGTATGAGATCTTCCTATATGCCGTCTTGATGGCAGTAGTAATGGTGATATTTGGCATCATGACTATATTCTACAAATATGTGGAAATACCAGAGGAAGAAAATAATGATGTAGCCATACCTTTGGAAGAGAAGAATGGGAATATCAATTTGGCCTACAAAGATGATGAAAAACGATGAGGAATAACTAAGTGAGAAATAATAATTTTCATATGTACCCTTATTCGAAGTGTCGCAGATACAAAGAATTATTCCAACATCAAAGATCTCCTCTATTGAGCATCTATGTCATCCTCGGGAGTACAAGATATAGGAATTATTTTTTTTTAATACACAATCTCACTCTCAATCTTTTTTTTATAAAAATAATTATGTCAGAATGAAGATGTTCAGTGTATAATAACAAATCTGAAAGTTCATGGAGTGAGAAACGGGATATTTCATATATTTCAAGATAACATTAAAAATTTTAATAACATTAGAAATTGTAAATAAGAAATTTTAATAGTTTATATTTTTACAAAACAAAAATAACAAATTATTATTAAAATTGTACCAGTGCTGTGAATGAAAATTAATTATAAAACTGAAAAATTTTAGAAATTGAAAAATTAATTAATTAAATTACGCAAATATTATAAATGAGAAATTTAACAAGCGAGCAGAAGTGATTAAATTAAAATGAAAATAAAAAACTTTTGTTTACTGAGCTGCTTTGCCTATTAAAAGCAGACAAGGATATATATAAAATTTTCGAAATCATGATAACTATATATAAATATTTTTATACAAATTCAAAATTTCATTATACAAATATGTTTGCAAAAAAATATAATAATCAATGACAATTGTATTTAATTATTTAATTGTATAAAATAAAATTAAAAAATTACTAAAAATATAGAGATATATTCAAATTTTTAAGTGATCAAAATTGCGTATGAACATTTATATAATCTGAACTATACATTATAATTTATATAATAACATTTATTTCCATAAATCCGGCTAAATTTCCATAAGCTCTAGCATAACGTAATAATGCGTGTCATATAAGATAAGAATTTCAAAAGTGCAGTAATTGAATAATCACATCATGTAAATCTTATCACGAAACATCCTTTTATGAAACATTAATTTGATATATATTATTAATTTGATATAAGTATTTTACGATTTTATGCACATGCTGGAGGGGCGATTTTTTTTTTATTTTTTTATTAAGAGAATTATCGGCAGACAATGCCTCCTTGCTTCTGCACCGATATTCAAAGTAGTGACAAACCGAATCGCAACTCTTCAGATGCATATGCAAAATCCGTGTAAGCTATTAATGATTTCAGCTCTAAATCATAAACTTGCTCCTTCGTTTTAATAAATATACAAATAGAACAAGAACAACTGATTCATCTACATGAGAGTAAACCAAATATAAACGAGAACTTTTTTGGTAATTATTTAGAATCTTCCCTCTACCCCCCCCCCACCTCAAATCTTAATAAAAATACACTTATTTGACGTGTTTTCACTCAAAACGAAAAAATCTAGCAAAAAAACGCGGCGATCGGCCTCGTGAATAGAGTTATTAAGCGTTAAAGTTGAAGACTTTAAAGATTAAGATATCTATTATCCTATATAGATGATTCACAAGGCCGACGCATTTTTTATCAAATTTTTTTATTTTGAGTGCAAACACATCGAATAAGTGTATTTTTATTAAGATTTGAGGTGGGGGGGGGGAGGGGAATAGCTAAATAATTACCATTTTTTTTATTGGACGAGAATAAAAATATAAAAAAAAAATTATTTTTCTATATAGTCGCCTGCTACATTAATATATTTTTGCCAGCGGATAAGGAGTTTGGCGATCCCATTTTCATAAAAAGTAGTAGGTGTCTGCAATCAATTGCGGACGAATTCTTCTATGACATTTTCCTCGAATTCTTCCAATTCTCTTATAGGCCCGAATAAATGATAATCGCATTGAGATATCTTTGCTAAAAGAAGAATTGGGAGGTCAATATGATTCGTGGACGATGCCAGTATAGAGAAATTCGTGCGCAATTAACAGATACAATCTACTACTTTTTATGAAAACGGGATTACCAAACTCTCTATCCGCTGATAAAAATGTATTAATGCAGCAGGCGACTATGTAGAAAAATAATGTTTTTTTTATATTTTTATTTTCCTCCAATAAGTAATATATAAAAATTCTCGTTTATATTTGATTTATCCTCGTATATAAACAATTTATTTCTAGCCCCCATATTATTTATGCGCGGATAGACTGTAATAAAGAATTTCATATTTTCTTTTCAAACAATCTATTATTTCTTCCAGACGACCTAAAACTATTTCGCGTTATCTTACTCTTTTCTTCCTAATTTCGTCTATTCGTTTTCATTATATGTATATGTTCCTTAATTTTATACAGCTACGATTCAATTCTAATATTCTATGATATAGAGAACATTTTATCACTACGAATATTATTACATACAAAGTGATTCTTAATTTCACCCCATAAATAGACACGTAATATTCGATAGAATATCTTGACTTATCACCGAGATATTTTTTTACTTTATCGCAATTAAGAATCGCTCATATAAACAAAGTATTCATTTTTTTCTAAAGTTCTTATTCTACTGATTCAGTGTCATCAAAATTCTTTCTGTTAACAATTGGATATTCTATGCATTCTAAGTATTTCTCAAGTCAATTAACATTAATCGGCGTAAACAAGAAACTTAACCTTATTCACTGCGTGATCTAAGAAATTCCAATATTATGAGAGACCGTATACATTTCGATTGCAACAATACTATTTCGAGTCTGTAAATCCGATACGCATACTTATCTATTGCCTAATAGATCTACTTAGCAATCCTGTATAATGTATAGTTATAGTATATATATCAATTAAAAAAAAAATGATTAGTATACGTTAGTAATTTATTAATATTAAGGATATATGAAGGTTTGAAAGTTTCTGCGCTTCGAATAAGCTTGATCATCGCATATTATGCGTTTACTGGTTTGACGTTTAACAGAATCCTCCCTCTGAAACAGATAATCGATTTTCGACAATATCATTCGCATAATTAAAATTGTCTTTGCATTTAATTATCAAGAAACGCATTTTTCACGCATCACTTTAAAAGCTCACCGTGTGTACTCGTATCTTGCCAAATACTTCGCGTGCAGTGTCATAAGCGAACGAACCGACATGGGCGGCCGCGGTGACTAGTTCTGGTAACATGTGGGCAGAATCGGGGTCTCGCCAATGAATGTCCAGCGTCTCGCCAATGAATGTCTTCTTTGATTCTACATTAGAATTCGCTCTATCGGAAGATCTGCTTGATTGAGTGGATTGGTACAGACGATCAACCGAAGTTTCCTGCGGAGTATTATTATGCGAGGTGCAGAAATCCTCTGAATAGTCATCTACATCAGGAAAATATCTTTCATTTGTCATTTCATTCTTTATATAGTCACTCCTGAAACGCACATCATGATCGTTTCTCGGAGTTGCTATCGTTGTCGCTGTTGCTGTTGCTGTTGTTGTTACTGCCGCTGTTCCTGTCCCCACTTCTTGTACGTTCTTGGCTGTCATCACTTGCTCGTCGTATTTATCGTTGCCATAGGCCTCAGTGTAAATGTCGGTCGTGTCAGTAATCGATGTGGTGTGAGAGTGGAAGCTTTGTGTGAAGTCATTCAAATCGGTCTGCGACTGGCAACTACACTGCGATTGCGACTTTGAATCGCAGTGAGTTCGCACGGTCAGATAACTCGTATGCGAGTTTCTCACATCGTCGTACGAGTTACTCGCGTTGTCGCGAGTATTGCATCCCTCATCTCGAGGATTCTTCTTCCATTCGTTTGATCGCTCTAGGATTGGATTCGAACAGTGAGTATTCTGAAGTTGATCTGTTATGTATAAATTACGTTTTTTATCAATTCGTTTTTTCAAATCAGCATTAACGCTTTGCCAATTGAGTTTTGCTAATTCATAATCGTTATAGATTCTACCGTGAATATCTATCACATAAATGGAGCTGTACCGCGAGTTAAGAAAGCTAAAAGATTCATACTCAGGATTTCCCTCATTCGCCGAGAAATGTTCTTCATTGAAATGCATGAAACATGTAGGTGTAGGCGAGGGCGATTCTGACAAGAGTTCGAAGCTGGGTGAATCCCGGTTGCTGTCGTGTCGTCGTTGCTCGGCAGCGAGCTCTTCAGAATGCGTAAGCGATTCATCCCTACTTCCCAAAGTAGGCATCTGGATAATCTCGAAGGCATCGTCGTCTTCCTCTTGATTGCATGAACAAAAGCTGGTTTTATCGATATCAGAGCACCAGGTATCCCTACAATGATCTTCGTCCAATATTTGGTGTCCAGTAACGGAGCAACTCATACGAAGTTCGTTCTCGAACACTCCCTTAGTTTCGTCTGGTTTTGGGTCCACATGTAGAGGCAAGTTCTTCTGAGGAATCAAATCTTCTCGTATATTACTTCGAGATTGTTCTTTGCCGATGTCACTATTTATGTTATCAGTAGTTTCTGAAGCCATCCATTGATATTTCCTCTTCCTTTTTTCCTCCTTCGTATTTGCACGAATAGTATTTTCAATAAAATGATCAAGCTTTTTCAGTCGCGAAACATCTGCGATATTCACGTTTCGCGACTCGTACATGTGTTCCATCGAAGCGTCATCGCTTGACTGCTCTCCATCTTGAGACTTCATCTTTCTCTGATTCTTCTCTCTAGAGAGTGGATCAAAATATCGAGAAAATCGTTTCAAAGAAGAAAGATGCGACTGGTTTCGGGATTGACCGTGTCTCTTTGAAGAGACAGACGTAAGAGATGTTTTGTTCAACATCTCCGTCATCTCTTTCACCACTTCTTGACTAATTGTAGATATCATATCTTTCTTTGTCTGTAGATCTTTCATGGTGTTCACATTCTGCGGCTCGTCCACACGTTCGATCGAAGCATCGCTCGATTGCTCCTCATCCTGAGAGCTCATCCTCTTTTGATTCTTCTCATTCGAATCGAAAGAGCATTTAGGATGTCGTTTGGAGAGAGAAGAATATGATTGACTTCGAGATTGTTCTTCCTTTAACGAAGGATACGCAAAGGAGTTTAAATGTTTGTTTAGCTCCACTGTCACTTTTTTCACTACTTCTTTTGTGATCGTAGACACCATGTCTTTCTTCATCTGCAAAACGATAAGATTAATCGTTTCAATAAATAA
>Ga0157364_1004028_pt1 | contig 14506 bp, 5 predicted proteins | sample AttsexASBM2_FD_111476 | JGI IMG/M metagenome (GOLD analysis project Ga0157364, IMG submission 111476) | Fungus gardens microbial communities from leaf cutter ant in Ribeirão Preto, State of São Paulo, Brazil - Atta sexdens ASBM2 | ecosystem: Host-associated > Fungi > Mycelium > Unclassified ... | reverse complement strand
TTGTACTATCGATGAAAAAAAAATCAAATTTACTCTTTAGGAGATCCTCTTAAAAATAATTAATCTAGAATATGGATGAATGATATATAGTAAAGAATATTTTCGTATATTAAGGGATAATTTATTCTATAAATTATATAGAAATTTCAAGCATAATGAGCGATGCTGCAAAAAATTTTGACATTCTAGCAATCAGTTTGAATGCTCTATATAATTATTTTAATAGTCCATAGTAAAATTTATTTTCAGATTTGTATCTAGCTAAACCTTAATAACACAAACTATTGGCGCAATATTAGAAAATGAATGTACAGCCAATATTAAAACATTGGATAACCAATATTAGTCTAATATTGTAAAGTTGATGCTTATGGTAGTCATATTTGGTTCAACAATATTGGATCAATATTGTTTCAACAATATTTTGGGGATTCAATGTTTATCCAATGTTTTACATTAACTATTTACATTGTTTTTCCAATATTTCGCCAATATTGGGCAAAAATTAAACCTCCACTATTGGGCCAATATTGTAAAGTAGACGCCTAATCATATTTAGTCAATATTGGTTCAACAATATTGGGGATTCAATTTTTATTCAATGTTTTACATTGGCTATCCATTGTTTTTCAATATTTCGTTAATATTAGGAAATAATCTATAATCAATATTAGACATAATTGAGTGAAAATTCACTTATCTACGGGATTCGAACGGGATCTCTGGATGAATCTTTTGCGTTATGTACTGCACCATTTCTTCGATTGATAAATGTGTTACTTAATTGTACATATATATTATAAACAATCCATAATATATACCCAATAATAAGGACAAATAAATAATAAATAAATAATAAATAAAGGTAACATTAGTAAATAAAGTAATGATTGACATGCGATATTGGCACGTATTATATTAATAATATTGGTATTACATTGGGAAATATTGGCCAATGTATCCTCGATGTAAAGCCAATATTGGATAATGATTGACATGCAATATTGGCTGCACATTGGCATTTATTGTATAGCCAATATTGGCATTACATTGGGAAATATTGGCCAATGTATCCCAAATATAATTTTTTAGCCAATCTTTAGCCAATCTTAGCCAATGTATAGCTAATGTTCTGTGCTATTAGAGAATGTTTAGATACCGCAGCAAAATCATTCTTTCCGTATAGCGCGGAGGTTGTACCCTTGCAGTTAGTGCACGAGCAGCGCGACATTGAGCAATCGCGCCTACCAACCATGGCCGGAATTAACTAATCCCTTGCAATCGCGTGTTTAATCTACCCGATGTGATTTGTGCGAAACTCTCGTTAACGGGCTATTCTTATGATTTTTGTGAGGCCGACCTTAGCCGGCCCCTATGAATAGAGTTCGTGACAGACGTGCTTGAAGACCTACCGAGGCCTATCTTGGCAACTTGCCGGACCTGTTTCAGTGTAAAGTCTCTCATTACAAGCTTCAAGTATCGCAACAGAAGGATACTTGGATCTTGCGATAAACGGCGCATTTGCATAATGCAGTGTCGTTTACGTAAAAGATCATTTTCTTAATTCTTTCTGAAATAACTGAAAAGTTGCTCTTTGACGTCGTTCGATGACACAAGACTTTTTCCGTCGATTTTTTTCGATATGCGAAAAGTATACAAATAATACCATACATTGTGTTTGCTTTAATGAATTTTTTGCTATGTATTTGTTATTCATGAAAAAAAGTTACTTCGCATGGTTGATTGATTGAATGAATAGTACGTTACGTAAATATTACATTATAAATTTTCACCGCTTACAATTACTGTTTCATTAAATGACATGCAAAGAACAGAGCGGAAAGAACGGTTTTTCTAAAAATTTAAATATAGATTTTAAAAATAATTTTAGTGGACCATTAAAATAATTATATAGAAGAAGTTTAAGAGCGCGACAATAATACAAAAAACTTCAATATTCTAGCAATAATTTAAACGTCCTATATAATTATTTTAATGGTCAAATAAAATTATTTTCAAATTTGCATTTTTTTAGCTAAATTTTTAGACATTTCAGTAAAACATTCTTTCCGTATAAATTAATATTTCTGTTACATATATTTGATTTACATAAAAGGATAGTATATTTATATAAATATCTAAAAATTTAATTAAATATAGACCTAAAAATAATTTTATTTGATCACCTCAAAATAGTTATAAGACACTTAAATTGATTGACTAGAATATCAAAACTTTTTGCAGTTATTAGGATTGAGATTATTATGTAATTATGATGATGATACAACAAAATTATTTTTAGATCTGCGTTTCATTAAATTTTTAAGTACTTCAACAAAATCGTTCTTTCTGTACACATTTTCTTTCTATTTCAATATTCTGTCAATCGCAATTTTAGATATCATCCATAGACATAATAATTTTGCTTTAATAATTAGTTTCTAGTCTTCAATAATTACGTTCATTTTACACATGCTGCCTATCATATTCAAATGCTCTTCACGCTTTCATGCGCACGCCCTTATATTGTTCATATCTCCTACATGCTTTATGTAACTTTTTCTGCCCGCTGACTTTTGAACCAAGGCAACATAAAATTACCACTGTCGCTACGATTACCGTTATGGAACATCGAGAGTGGGTGTTCAATCTTACGACACCGACTGAATTTCATATGTCCGTGTCACAATGCACGGACGGAAGCATCGGAACCCGTGTACACCCAGTGGCATTTCGTAACGAGAGTCCCACGGAATTATGGCAACGGAGGCCAGCACAATGGCGTCGCCTTCGATGGCAAAATCCTCTCGCGGGGAAAGATGAATATCTGATATGGGAATTCGCGTCGTGTGAATGCGAACACCCCGTGCGAGCGACACACACAGAACATCTCGCAATTGGCGAATATTGTAGTCCGAGATCGCGAAATTGCAGGAGGCGAGACGCAATTTCCCTAGCTGAATCGAGAAAAGCAGTTTTTTGTTCTCAAACGCTATTTTTCGCTGATGAGCATGATAAAGACCTTAACGATGGTGCGTGGATATCAACACTATTGTTTATGTCTTGAAGACGAATGTATTAATGAAACAGAATATCTCTAATAATAAGATAATTTCTCTCTCTTTCTCTCTCTCTCTCTCTCTCTCTCTCTCTCTCTCTCTCTCAGTTAGATGCGTTATTTTGAGCTACATTACTACGATCTCAGAAAATCTGAAACGGGAAGCATAGATTCTTACACAACGTAATATATAAGAAAATATACAAATGCAAGTTCTTCGTTTCCTTCTTTTCCATGAAATAAAAAATTCTGATTGGTTGAATTTCTTATGCCTTATGTGTTACGCTTTATGCAAGAGGTCTCCACTTTAATCTTTTAACTTCTAGTTATTAATTTTCTATGACATAAGTTTTCAAATGAGTCGAGTAGCTAATCCCAAAAAATTTTCTGTAATATATGTGTGTGTTTATTATGTTAAAAATTAAATTAAAATAATAAATGAATGTATCAATTAAGTATGAATATAGTACAATGTTATTTATTTTTATTTATATTGCTATAGAATATGTTTGAAATTAATTATAATAATAGAACAAAATTTTTATAGTTTTTATATTCTAATTCTTATACAATACTTCTTGCATAACTCTGCAAATAACTTAATCTTATTAAATTGATATTAATTTTTTAATTATAAATAAAATAACTCTTTAAAATAAAAAATGATTGGATATAATACAGGGATAGGGATAGGGATATAATAGGAGTCAAGGAAGTCTTCTTTGTAAACCATTACGGTTAACAAAACAACTTTATTAATAATTAATCCGCTCTCATGTTTCGGTTTTTGAATCCTCAGAGATAATTAGATATTGTAATTACAAAAAATTTTTTAACAAACTAATTCATTTTAGTGAGCTATCTTCACCTATTAACGGAAATTATAATATAAAAATGAACTCTAATAACAATCTAAAATGTATTAAAATTATTAAAAGATAAATTTGTTGGGGGAGGAGGCAAGCAAAAACAATTTATTATAAAATAATAGAAGGTAGATCACTAAAACAAAAATTCATCATATCGCAAACACTTAAATTCTATCGGTTTAATCAAACATCATTCTTTGATCATTCAACGAATTAATGTCAATTATGTTGAAATTAATGAATAACTTTTAATACACCTAAAATGTTAATTGCAAAGAAAAAAAAGAAGGAAAGATAATGATATTAATTATAGTCCATCAAAACCAAAACTGAATCTTTAATAATTTAATCTTAATGTAACAAAGAATGTACACTGATCTCATCAGTGTACATTCTTTCCTTTGCGGATTAATTATTAATAAAGTTATTTTGTTAATCGTATTGGTTTGCACAAGAATTATCATGCTTCTATTGCCCTATTATATCTAACTATTTTGTATCATTAAGGAATCTTTAGGAATTAATTTATCTTTAAAATAATTATAAAATAATATTTTCAAATTATAATTATTCTGAAAAAATCAATTATAGAGTAAACGATTCGTCCTGCTTAGGAATCGAAAGGTTAAATTCCTGAAGCAAGATAAATCGTTATTTTCTACTCATTTACTCGCAAAGATACAGAATGGCTTACAACAATTCTTGCGACAGTCATTGTGCGGGTGCACGAGTGAAAATAACGTCTTATATAATTTCAACGATTGTCGTACAATGATGCATAGATCTTATCTCTCGTGGTGGGATTAGACAGGCCGAAGTCGAGATGCGACACATTTCTCTCTTTCTTTCTTTTTCCGTCTCTTCCTCTCATTGTCAGTTTGAGAGTTTCACTTTTGTTGCCTCCGGTATTCATCGCTCACGCTTGCACGAGTAATTCTCTAACCCAGAAGAACACGCAGTCGGCCGTGAAATGCGTGATCACAATCATTGACGGTCGACTTTTCGAAGAATGTCAGGTTAATTTTTTTCTAATTTTTTTCTCTTGTCGAACACATTGAGTGAGGACAACTTCGACAAGTTGTCCTTATGTGATAACCCGTCCTTGAAGTCATATGGGAAATCATCTAGTTAATTTACGCATCGAATACGATTGCAACGACACTTATGCTCGCGCGGGAATAAGGTCGGGCAATCCTTGTAATAGAAGATTAACTTACCGGAACATATTTTGTAAAACACAAAAGAGAGATCCTTATCGATGAAATTCTGTCTTGCGGAAGGATGTTATGCGGGATCATGAAACATAATAAAAAATATTTTGTATTTGCGTTGACCGATCCATTTAAATCATTGTTAAAATTATGTTGAATTTTTATTATATCTAAGTATTAATTTAACATAATATGATTAAGTTATTTGAATATTTTGCGTTAAATTTATGATTTTGGTATAAAAATAACAATTTATGAATAAGTGAACAGATAAGAATGAAATAATGTATTTTAAATCATAAATTCTTAAATAAAAATAAGATAAATGAATAAAATTTGTTTTGATGTAATATTATAAATGTAAGTTTTACTGAAAAATATGCTTTTATAGTTGCTTACAAACTGTGTCAGTATTTTCCATGTTAATTTTTTTACATAATATATATGTATGTTACTTTAAAAAATATATATATATATATATATATATATATACATCTTGTATTAATTAAATTAACATAAAAATTTAAATGAACTGTTTAGGACAAGTGAAATGTGTTAAATTTAACACAAATTTTCTAACTACGTATTGTTCTGACAATTCATGTAAAATTTAAAAAGAAACATCGGCCCAAAGGAAGTATTACATAATAATTTATGTTTCTATATTGAATAAGATAGCAAAAAAGGATCATGCATGGAATGATTTTGTTAAAACATCTAAAAATTTATTTAGATCCAATCTAAAAATCATTTTGTTGAATCATAAAAATTATTTTATAGGAATTTCAAGCTGCTCTGTAATGCTGCACAAAGTTTTGATATTCTAGCAATTAGTTTGATGATAAATAAATTAAAATTATTTTTATTTGTGTCTAGTTAAAATTTTCGATACACACTTCAGCACAATCATTCTTTTTAAAGAGTTAACTCAAGAGTACTCAATAAATTGAATTAGTGTCATAACGACAATAAATAAAAGAAAAGAGTTTTTAAACTGAATGATTTAGTTCCTGTTTTAATAGGCATTCAATTCTAAACTAATCCTGATGAATGATTTTATCATTCGGAAAACAACGGTTAAAAATTTTCATTTTCATCATAATCCTTTCGAATACAAAATATGAGAACACATTATCGGGGATTACCACGATCGAAAGCGTAATATGCTTTCACCAGTAATTTCCATTTTGTCCCCAGTCCGGTTAAGATCGGAGTTCCGAGATTCGAAAATGAGAGGGGAATCACGGGACTCTCACTTTCCGCGATATCCAGACCTGGACGGTCCTCCCATGGCAAAAGTACTAGATGACATAAGACCTGTTGGGAATACGTTCGCACAGAGATTTATGAAGCTTTCTCTCTCTCGGCGACGAATAGCAAATGGCCGCCAAGCCTGTTCCCTCGATTTGCTTTTATTTCTATATCGATAATGTCCAGCGCAGCCGAAGCGCCAACTTATGCAAAGACGGGTCCTCGCGTCGACTGCGTCGAGGGACCTGTATTGTTTCTCTCACGAAAGTAAGTTGCGAGAAATCTCGTATGTATATTTATATGCGCGCGCGCGCGCGCGCGTGTGTGTGTGTGTGTGTGTGTGTGTGTGCGCCACCATCGTGGCTTGTAGTATGACATGATACATGACACAAGCCGCGATAATAATCGTCGGAAGGTATTCCGTGCTCTCCCTTCCTCCCCTCGCCGTCCCGTCCCAACGTTCGTCGCGCGGCCTTTGCGCGGAGGTGGAGAGGATCCGATTAAAAAAGGACACCCCCTGAGAAGTGCTTATCGTCCCGTTCATCACAATTTGCGCGCCCGATAATCCGATAACCATGTAATATTTATCGACAACCATGTTTCTGCTCGCGTTCCTCTTTATATCGATGCCGCTCGTCGCGATCCTCTTAATTCTTCACGACATCGAGACATTGCATATTAGACAAATTCTCGATTATTTCATTTAAATATGTGCACATAGCTTTGAAATATGACGTTCGAATAATGTAATATTGTAGAAGCTCTTTATTGTGCATGTACCATCGTTACTGAAATCATATTATTTGCGAGATATTTCAAATTTTTTTTCATTACAAGACATTGGCTACATTCAAAAAGTAAAGCTGGAAACACAATGAAAAAGCAATAATAAACAATAACAAAAATAATAAATATAACAATAAATAATAAACAATAACAGAAAAAATAACAAATTTCAACCTATCAGAAACCATATATATTAAAATGGAATGCTTTCTGCTTTTCATTGTGTTTAAGATTTAACTTTACTATTGTAAAATTCTTTAATATAGTATATTTAGATTTAGCAGGAGACTAAGATTAAGACAATTCATATTAAAGAAAGGAATAAGCTTAGAGATATGATGAAATATTTCAACTTATTAATTTCATCATCATAACTGAAGGTAATTAATAATAAGTCGAAATCATCATACGGTTATTGATTTTAATAAATTTTCTATATTTTTTATATTATTACTAATTTTATTTGTGTTTAAACGCAAAAGAAATAGAATAACGATTGCAAAACATTTATTTATTGTACTGACATTTTTTACATAACTTTTATGCATCTATTTTTTATTATTTGAATTATGTTTGTTATTAATTATTAATTAAATTTCAATCAATTTTGTTATTCTAATTTTTATTTGTAATTGTCATTCTATCTTTTTGCATTTGAACGATTATTAATTATAAATGAAGACAACTATATTATAAGACTGAAATCAGAAATCTGCATTGAAGATTGAGATTGAAGATTGAAGATTGAAATTTAATCAATGAGGAATTTTAGCTCTTATTGTTTCGATTATTAAATTTCTACCTTTCAATCTCTAATCTCAATCTTCATGCGTAGTCTGATTCTAGTCTAACAACAAGTAAATTCTCATTATACCATTATACCATTATTGATTTTAATAAATTTGATATATCTTATTGTCACAAACTTTACATATTTCTTTGTCCGTTTATTAACCTCGATTTCATTTTAATCATATTACAGATTTTTATGACAGTAAAGTTTTTTCTGCTGAACGCAACCATTGTCTCGTAGGCGTGTTATCCGATTTGTTTAACTCACATGATGCTCCGAATCTGTTGTTGCCTATTTACAGCGAGCCCATCTACTTCTCCAGTCGTTCGATCGAATTGAGCCGTGGAATGAAGCGATACGCAAATTTACATTGTCGATAGATTTATATGACGGTACCGGTAAGACAAGTTAAATTCGTACAAATCCGTATAGAGTCGATGTGTTAGATGTTAGATCCATATAGTCTTGTCTTCATTTCTTCACGGTTCAATGATCTCATAGTGATCATCGATCACTAGACTATACAGGGTGTTTCGAATTCATCCAACAACGCTTGTGGGCAGGTAGAGGTGGACGAAACTGAATTGAAAAGTCCTCTACCAATTTTGCAATTTTTGCAATAGTTATTATATTAAGATATTTATCATTAAAATTGCCGAATATTGGTCTTCAATAATTTTTTTCTCAAACACTATCAACTTTATAAAAAAAAGAGACAAAAATTGTTTATTTTCTTCTCATAAAACTGTAAGAATTTTTTCAGAATTTTTTATCAACTTTTTAGGACTACATTTTCTTATTTTCCTAACATGAGAAAATGCTGTACTAAAAAATTCATTAAAAATTCTAAACAAATTCGTAAAGTTCTATGAGAAGAAAATAAACAATTTTTCTTGCTGTTTTTCTGTAAAATTGATAGTATTTGAGTAAAAAATTATTGAAAGTCAATATTTAGCAATTTTTAATAAATAATATCTTATTAACTATTACGAAAATTGCAGAATACAATAGTAGAGGATTTTTCGACTCAATCCGTTTTATTTGCCCACAAGTGTTATCGTTTGAATTATGGGATACCCTGTATAAATCTAGATATTCGTTATTAGTTCTCATTTGTGTATATGACACGACGGCTACATAAAATTAACGAAACTTATGCTTTGAGATCGTAACTATTAAAAAAATCCATAAGATAACGTTTTTTATTAAAATAAATTAAATTAATAATATTTTTTAGCTTACAGAATAATTCTGCAGTACAAGTAAAATACCTATTGTTTGAATTAATTTTGTTGAAGATATGGAGAAAAGCTACAAAAAAATATATATTACTCAACTTATTTTGTAAAATTAATAATGAAAAGTAATAGTAGAAAAAAACCAATTTTATTATTTTACAGTAATAATTTTTAGATTGTTGTTATTTCTAACAATTATACACGATTACAATTATATACGTAATATGTTCATAATGTACAAAGAGAGTCTACTATGAGAAAGTCCACATTGTTGTGTGACATCTGACACAACATGGTAAAAGTGATGTGAAACATTTGCCTGAACGCTTTTATTTAACTCTCATCTCCAGTAAAAATTCTCTGAAATAAAAGAAAAAGAGAAAGGGAGGGAGAAAATTTCATTATTGTACTGCGATCGTTATTCCACGAGTCATGTGTTTATCTACAGTGCTCGGAAACAAGTTACATTTTAAGATTTACATAGAATGGTCGGATGAATTGTGAATACTGACAAACATACTTACACGGCGTGTGGTAAACAGCATGTGGTCTACACGTGCTTGAGGAATAGATGTTGAAGGTTAAAAAAATTCTTAAACTTACTTCCACAAGCTGCGTATTCAGATTTTACGGATTAATATAAATTTTCTGTTGGTTAAATTATGCACTTAAAAAAAATCTATTTACTTAATTCCTAAAACGCTATCGATACCTAAATTTTACGAATAAGCAAGATCATTGAACACCAAGCTATGTCTTTAGGTCATTGTCTGATCTAGAAGGTCTAATCATAAAAAGCTAGAACAAATGGAGACAAGCTTTTAAAAATTCCGTTTATACAGTGAGTACAAAAAATATTTGTATAGAGAAAATATTTTTTAAAAAAACATTTTAAAAAATTAAATATTATCCAGTGAGAAATGAGTCATCGAATTGATATCGAATCGATACGATGATTTCAATACCAATTTGATGTTGATTCATCGTTTAATTGATGATCATTTCTTGCTGAGTAATGAACAATTTATTCATAAAGAATTTATTTATAAAATAGACTGTGTTACTTAAAATTATATATACCAAAAAAATGTGCATTAATTATAGAAAATATATCTGAACAATAAGCGAAAATTAAAAATTCCATTACCAAGTAATTGATTTAGTGATGCAAGAATTGGAGAATTGGATGCTAAAAAATTTCCATATTTCCTTCTTTTTTAGATGATATCCTTGTTTGCATCTCCTCATCTGAATCCAATAAAATATTACAATTATTTAATTCATAACATCCGAAACTCCAATTCACTATAGATAAAGGATGAAACAAAATTAACTTTTTGGATATCACTTTGATTATGAATGAGGGTTTCCTAAAAACTGATTGGTTTCAAAAATCCACTTTTTCTGGGAGATTTCTCAATTTTCATTCTTAGCATCCGATATCTCAAAAAAAGGGCACAATTTTAAGTTTAATTAATAGAATTTCTTCTTTCACATCTAGAAATAGAATTCATGAAAAAAATTTGACGTTTATAATTAAAATTTTAACAGACAATGATTATCCTATATATTTTATCCTCAAGATAAAATTTGTTTTATTGCTAAGACGATCTGATATTATTTTTTTAAATCGATTATGCGTGACGCATGCATCGTTTAGCAATCGACATCTCGTGGATTCATCGATTTTTCATAGATGCGATTAGGCGATATAATTAGAGATGAATCATAGAAATACCGAACAAAAAGAAAAGAAATTATAAGCACAGTATCGAATTCAATCTTGAAGAGACATAAAATATATAATTCAATCGTGTATATGTCACTTCATACATTTAAATAAGGTATACATATAACAACACATAGCTGTTTAAAAATTGATTACTTATCAAGATATCGACGTAGCAATTCCGCGGGAAATTCCGCTCGGACGGTGATCGCCTGGCCACGCCATTACGATTTTCGTGCGCTCAGCGAGATCGCCAAAACATCTTTTGGTCCTTCGAGCCGGATACTTCAAGTGTTTAGCCAGTGAAGTGGCGAGCAGCAATTTGGCAGTCAAGGATACTACATCGAGACGAGAAAGGCATCGCAGTAGCAATCAGTGCAAGCATCGCACTAGCGGCAGCATACAATTCTATAAAGCAATCGCAAGGCCCGCGTCTAAGCATCAGAGACGCAGCCCGGCTCATATTACGTCATATCCTGGCGCAGAATCAGCATTTTACGAGCAGAATCCTGTGGACGGCGGAAAACAAGACCCAATAGACGACGTGCAACGGAAGTCATCCCTCAATCATCATCTGCGACGCATCATCTGCGAGAGAAACATTTCCGTCTAATAACATTCGACTAGAAGGCATCTAGCACCTATCGCATCTCTCCTAGGATTAATTGCGTGCGTAACAAGGTAAGACCATTGTCTCCATTGCCAACTAAGTTTCCTCCGCCGTGTATGCGTGCGCACTCACATTCAAAATGGTCGACTAATCAGAAGTGCCGATACTTAAGCGACAGCGCGCGACCATAAAGGCATCATGTACGCGTATCAGAACTTATGTAGACTCAATCGCCGCCATTAGCCCATCAATAGTAGCTCAACTCGAAGAGCGGAAGGCGAAACTCGAGCTATATTGGGCGGAATATAACAATGTGCAATCGCGTCTAGAATCATTAGATGAGTCCTGATGAAGGCTGCGATCGAGACGATTTCGAGAAAGCGTTCTATACATTATCCGGTAGAATCCGTGAGCTCATTTCCCCTTCACCGACATTGCGAGCGTCCATCTTTTCTCCGCCCTCCTCAAGTGTTCGCGAATCAGAGTAGTACGCACATTCGGTTGCCTAAGCTAAATTTACCGACATTTTTCGGCACATATGATGAATGGTTCCCGTTTTTCGACACTTTCAACTCGGTTATCCATTCCAACACCTCGCTCTCAAATACGTAAAGATTTCAATACCTGCGAGCGTCACTCATCGGCGACGCAAGCGCTGTAATCAGTTCGTTAGAATTGTCGGACGCTAATTACGATGTCGCGTGGGCAATTCTCAAGGAGCGATATGACAACAAGCGCGTGATTGTTCAAACTCACGTTAGTGCTATATTCGATTTGCCGACTATGACAAGGGAAAATGCAGTCGAGCTCCGAAGACTCTCTGACAGCGCCATAAAACATTTGCACGCCTTTCAAGCATTAAAGCGTCCCACGACGCATTGGGACGATCTTCTCGTTCACCTTTTAACCTCAAAACTTGATTCGCTCACGTTACGCGAATGGCGAACCTCATTAGCGGGCAACGAGCTGCCATCGGTTAAGCAGCTGTTAGATTTTATCGCTCATCGATGTCAGATGCTCGAGCCTATCACAAGGGCTGGCTCCACTTCCGCAAGGAAAATCGAGGCAAAATCGCAGCCAAATGCTAAGCGATCATCGTGCGCGGCCACCGTTAAACCTAAATGCAATTTCTATCAAGGAGAACACGTCATTTATTATTGCAAAAATTTCGTGACACTTCCAATATCAAAGACTCGCGGAAATTCGCAGTCGCAAACTTTGCGTCAATTGCTTGCGCTCTTCTTCTCATGCATCAAATAAATGCACTTCCGGTCAATGCAAGGTCTACCAGGCAAAACACAATACGTTACTTCATATACCTTCTCGCGGATCCATTGACTAGCAATACCGATAAGAAAGTTGCACCTAAGGCAACTCCTCCTCCCTTCCACCTATCGAATTATACTTTAGAATCATCTAATAACGAACAAGCTATGCTTTCGACTGCGGTTGTGTTCATCTGCGGCAGCGATGGCTCTCGCAGGGCGTGTCGAGCCCTATTGGATTGCGGATCGCAAGCGAACTTCGTAACCAAGAAATTTGTAGAAGTTCTCGGTTTAGAAACGCGTCCATCAAGCCTCTCGATTTGCGGCGTCAATGGCACGGTAACTAATCACGTGATCAGAATCAAATTACAATCGCGATTCAACTCTTACACCGCAGCTATCGAATGCATCGTTACTGATCGGATTACTGGCAAAATTCCGACGTTTTCTTTGGGACGGGACAAATTTAATTTTCCGCGCAACATTCGTTTAGCTGATCCGCGATTTCACATATCGTCGAATATTGATCTTTTAATTGTGGACTTGTTTTGGAATCTAATATGCGTCGGTCAAGTCAAGTCTTCAGACAAGCATCCAACTCTTCAAAAAACGCGACTGGGCTGGATTTTGGCGGATCATTTGGACAACACCATATCGACAGCCGCAAGGGTCCACTCGCTTCACGCGTCCGTAACTAATGCGGAATTACACGAACATGTCAGTCGTGCCTGGCAAATGGACGACATCTCCACGCAATCACACAATTACACAATGGAGGAAAACATTTGCGAGTGTCAATTTTTAGACAACATGTCTCAAAACTCTCAGGGTAGATATATAGTCAAGCTTCCAGTCAGAGAACAAATGTTAAATAACATTGACGATTCACGTGAATCTGCTCTCAAGTGATTGAGGGGCATCGAAAGACGTTTCAAGCGCGATCCTATTCTTAAAATTCAATACGCGGCGTTTCTCGACGAATATTTATCGCTGGGACGCACACATGCGACGCACGGAGCTACCCATTGCGGAAGAAACAATATCATTTTATCTTCCACACCACTGCGTCTTCAAAACGGTTGAACAAACATCGAAAATTCGTGTTATATTTGATGCATCTTGCCGCAGCAGTTCCGGCGTATCGTTAAACGACGCGCTTCTAGTGGGATCTATCGTTCAACAAGATTTGATCTCAATTTTGATGCGCTTCCGTTTTTTCACTTATGTCATCACCGCTGACATCATAAAAATGTATCGGTAAATTTTAATGCATCCATCTCAGACGCGCCTGCAGAGAATTCTCTGGCGCAACAACCCTTCTGTTAATGTCGATACGTACGAACTCACTACTGTCACTTACGGTACAGCTTCCGCATTATTCTTGGCCATCATTCTTGCTTTAGCAGCACGCTCATCAATTCACTCGCGGTTCAGCATGCGTACTTCGAGATTTTTATGTCGATGACATGCTCACCGGAGCAGATACAGTCGAATTAAAACTAATTCGCGATGAAATCATTCAACTATTAAAATTAGAAGCATTCGAGTTAAGCAAATGGGCCTCGAATTGCCCTGAATTATTAGAAACAATCGTGATCGTTTGCCGGTCATTATCAGAGATAATGCTGCGGACTCATGTATTCTGGGCATGCAATGGAATCAGTGTCAGGATACATTTCAATTTCTCTGTAATCTT
>Ga0157364_1004027_pt1 | contig 14506 bp, 5 predicted proteins | sample AttsexASBM2_FD_111476 | JGI IMG/M metagenome (GOLD analysis project Ga0157364, IMG submission 111476) | Fungus gardens microbial communities from leaf cutter ant in Ribeirão Preto, State of São Paulo, Brazil - Atta sexdens ASBM2 | ecosystem: Host-associated > Fungi > Mycelium > Unclassified ... | reverse complement strand
ATTTTTTGTAATTTCGTAAAAGGCTCTGCGAAATCAATACGAAACGATTGATAGCAGATGACTGACCAGTTATCCCATTATCTTCAAATAGCGCGGCGTTGTTTGCGTTACCTTGGGATCCGTGGATTTTAATCTGGTTTGAGTCGGCTTGGGGCTTCTCTTAGCGACCGGATAGCGTTTGGTCAGTTTGCGATAACTGCCGAATTCATGGCCGAAATGAGGAAATGGAGAACCATTTACGTTTCTACGTTCTGCCGGCAAGTACAGGATGTCCTGATCTTGATCACGATCCACGAATTCGTCGTCGTTGTCGTCCTTCGTCTGGCTTCTCAGCAATGGGCCTTTACTAAGCAGCTCGCCCCAAGACATTGGTCCTGTCGTTCTATCGAGAAAACATTCTTAAGTCCCTTTTTCATCCCATTAATAATCATCCGCATTCTCCGTTTTCAGGACGAAAATGATATTACATTATACGAAAAATATTATACAAAAATTCATTATATTTTATTAGAGAAAAAAAATATTTTAGTGATATAAATAAGCAACGATTGCTGGAATGTTTCTTGCTTACTGGGAATTTTCCTTTAAATTACTCATACAATATGAAATCGGGACACGAGACGTTTTTAGTCCCAATTTTGGATTTTGTGTTGTTGAGTATCTGCTATTATTCCTAGTCTTTCTTTTCTGTTTGACTCAAAATGTAGTTCTTCTAATATTTTATTTAAAATTTTTTTCTCTGATATTTGACGACTTTGTTTGTTGTAAAATCTTTTTTATGAAAAAATTTTATTTTTTTATATTTTAGAACTATTTAATTAGATTGAGATATCGCGCATAAATTTGAAGACCGATATTAAATGAATATTCCAACAACGTACCATCAAGCTTAAATTAACTTATTTATAATTTATATAATTAATATATGCATAAATCGATAAAATTCTACAGCTCGCTCTTTATGATTGTGATCTTTAATGGCAAAGGTCAAAGGAATTAAAGGATCGAACTCACTCGTGTACTTTGTTCCCTCTACCAGCTCTGTATCTGTCGTAAAGCGATTGTAAAGCAGTTAGATAATCGTCGTCATCCACTTCCACGAGCGCACCGTACGGAGAACCGTCCTGCAGTTCCTCCACGAATAGCTTTGTCGGATCCTTGTCGTCCAGGTTCATCCGTTCACCGGCACCACCCCGTTTACGGCTACCGCTTCGCTCGCGCTCGCGGAAAATCGAGGCCACCGGTTCTTCCTGTAAGCAATCATCATCACGATGCTCGATATATAGCATCTCGTTCAATTTTGATTATTTAAAAAGTTTTTGCTTTCGATTTTTATGTAGAAGGGAAGAATATTACAATCAGCAAAATGAAGCTCTCTCTCTTTTTTTAGCGAAAGAGACTTTAATCAATTTTGATTTTTTTAAATGGATTTTATTATGATTTCAACGAGAAATTATTACGTTTATATTATTTAATATAAATAGAGGAAAGCCTTCTATTATGAGATTGGCACCTAATATGAGATAATGGTGTTTCTGTTCTGTTAAACTAATAAACGCTATATATTGGTTCCACCATAAATTTATTGCTCTTGGATTGAAAATTTAATAGAAAGTTCATTATTAGATCATGCCTGTAGTAATTATAAAAATAGATTTTAGAATTTGGATGTCTTCAAGCTTCATTAAAATGAGCTTTTAAACCTCGTTTATTATTTAAATTAAATAAATATTTGGCAATAAATTTTTCATGTAGTGATAGAGTAAGATCGTATTAATAGATATGTTGAATTGCTTAATTGTAGAAGTTAGATTTGATCATAAAACCGTAAGGCGTGGAAATCATAATATGAGATACCCAGAGTATTTCTAATGTAAAATAATCCATGCTCTTATATTATAGTGAAAATCGTTGCTAAAGTATAAAGTTATTGTACAATAATAAAAAGAATAACCGGAATGAACGTCGAGTGCTTATCTCTGTGATTCTCGAACTACCTGAAGATGAGTTCTCCGTATAATCTATCGCATGCTCATTTTTTGCGCATGCTGGCTGTGTTTGTATTTTAGAAACATTTAATAAAGTTTTTTAATTGCAATACTTTGATATACTTTGCATTTTATCGATTTCTCGGGGCATCTCATATTAGGAGCACAATTTTTTGACTTTGCGATTTACTTACTTTTTACATTTCTTTAATTTAAAAAAAAAATGAAATTTGAATTAAATTTTATATAATATTATTTTATAGCTTATTAAATTCCCTTCCAAATGACCTATTATTTTTTTAATTCTGTCCATAGACTTCTAGCATTTATCCAAAATGAACTCCAAAATGAACTATTTCGTAATAAGAGCTTTTCTTCTATACATATATAATTATATATATAGTTATGTATTTAGTATCTATATAAATATCTATAAATTATATAACTTCATCATATATATTTATTATTTATTTACTAATTATATACAAATTTATAATAAAAGCTATAAGCATTTAGGTAAAAAAAACTTATTGCATATATTGCTAATTTTTGTTTTGTTGAATTTTCTGCAAGCAAGCAAAATATTTTCTGGTTGAGCTGAGTAAAATTAATATCAAATTAATAACAATTTATATTTAATCTTAGAAATTAATTTGTTTTGATTAAAAAACGGAATAACTATCTCTATTGTCTATCTTTTTCATTGAGATTGAATGAGAAGGTTATCGATAAACCTCAATTTACAGCTCTCTCTTTCACTCTCTCTCTCTCTCTCTCTCTCTCTCTCTCTCTCTCTCGCTCTTTTATTCCATTAACTAAATTACATAATTTATCCGAAGGTGGAATACTCGGCACTAACGAATTGATTAGTTCACCTGCTCAGGTAGAGTCTCCAAATAATCGAGCAGTGCTCTTTCGAGTAGCTTATTGTTCATGCCCTGGAGACCCTCTCCTACTGTTTCCAGTTGACCGTTGTCTGAAATTACGATAAAAATAATTGGCAATTAAGGGGGAAACTACTTACTGTAACAGATCAAAGAAATCAACTTTGAAGAAAACAATTTAACAAGACCTTTTTGAGGGAGGAGAAGGCACACTTTATAGTTTAAGAATAGCCCAAGTAGAACAACAAGTATCGTATCATCAAGTATCGTGACTTTGTTGTTCTCTTTGAGAGATTAAGTGTTCAATGTTGAATATTTCAGCTACAAGTATCATGAAAATTCTTCAAAAATTTTAAACACTTTTTTTCGAAACTACTTTCTTCGGATTGACGATTAGAAGATAATTTAATTTAACTTAATCGATCGATCAACTCTTATAAAAATTTAATACTAATACTAATTAATTATTTTTAGTATTAAAAGTACTATTAACAATACTTCCCAAGCAGAAGAACAAGTCATCATAACGTCTAAACGAAAATGAATCGGAAATGATTAAAAAATGAACTTTTAATGATCATTTTGGGGTCATTTTGACATCATTTTGATATCATAATGACTTGTTGTTCTGTTTGGGTTATAATACTCAAAATAAGTGATTAATTAGCTAGTATTAATATGAGAATACCTCTTTACATCTCCCAAAAATTTATTTTGATGTAATATTATATAATTTTTTTTTATTCATAAAGCTCATCTTTTTATCAGAACTGTTAAGTAGCATTTATGCAAGCCGTAAATATTAACTTATGTCCATATAATCAGTAAGTTTTGTACAATGATTTCAATGCTTTTGTTCGTAATGACCGGATGCATGTAACTTATGCTATAAGCGTAAAGTTAAATCAAATTTAACTTTTACAGCAAGTGGCAGCACGTAAATCATTGTATTAAACTTATCGGTTACGGCATAAGTTAAACAATTGTGATAATGCATAAGTGCCTGCCTTTATGCAGGCACTTATGCATTATCGCAATTGTTTATAGTAAATTTCCTCTTTACAATAGGGCTCCTTTATAGTAAATTTCCTCTTTACAATAGGGCTGTGCGATGAAGAACTCGGTTTCGAACTCGATTCGTAATCGATTCAAGTAATCGTCATACAGAACAACATATTTCGATATCGTAACTCGATTGAAGTAATCGTTACATTGAAACAACTGATTTGATATTGTTTCTCAATTCACGATATTCTGAAAAATGAATGATCTAGAATCGCATATATTCGTATCATATTGAATAAGGTGAGTTGCAAGATTAATACGTGATTAATATTCGATTTAAGAAGATTTTATCGTGTTTGCATTTCATCGTATTACATTTTAATATTACATATAATTTTTATGTATGTTGCTATTTTTTTATTATTAAAGAAATAATTAAATTAATAATTAATCGGATTCTATGTAATTATAAAAGAACGTTAATAATTATAATACGTATAATAATTATAATGTACTAAAACTTTAGGCTCTTCTAACATAATAAATTGTCTGCTCCAAAACTTCTTAAATCGAATATTAATCGCGTATTAATCTTACGATTAATACGTCTTATTCACTGAAACTGAGTTCTTCATCGCACAGCCCTATTTTACAATACATATTCAATACGACAGAAAAGTCCAATATACAATAATACAGAGATCTAATACGAAATTTATATACGTATACCGATTTATTCTTCCTCACTCCTTCTCGGAGTCTAAAAAAGAAATTGTTCCTCGAAATCTTACCGCTAGGTAGGAACTCAATCTCCTCAGTGTCCCCGTCGTAATAGCGGTCGAACTTCCGAATATTGTTACCATCGTGGTATTTAAATGAGTGCAGGTCGTTGTAATACTCCGGCGAATCCGTCTCGTCCAGGGATCTTTTCTGCTTCCGCAGATTGTTCCTGAGGAGCTCATCATGGAATTGTCGAGCCGCGGGAACCAGCGTGATCGCGCCGGTTCCCAGGATCAACAGCGGCAGGATCCATCGTGGCAATGCCATTGTGCTAGTCAGCAGAAACGTAATTGTGTTTAATGCGTGAAAGAAACATTGAGAAAAAAATTGGAAACACATGTGTGTTGTCTTTTTTTCTCTCATTTGACACTTTTTTTTATTTAACACATAAATTAAAAGTATACACAGATTAACATAACATTTTAGTAAAAAGATTATTTTGTATAAAAGAATATGAATTACAAAAAAAGAATTTGAGAAAACAAATTTGTCATTTGTAAAACAAAATTGTATAAATAATAGAGATGTACAGAAAGTATATTATTGTTATTAATTTAATATTTAAAATTAAAAAAATCAATTATGTATTATAAGATATGGATTTAAAAAATTGGAAAAGTATGTCAATTTATTAATAACAATTTCGATTATCAAGTAATATCTCACTACAATCGACAAGTTCATTTTTTTTCAAAAAAAATTTTTTAATTTTTTATAAATTTTATATTTCTCTGCGTCAGTCGATTTTCTGTATTTAATGCTGTATTAATCTGTCTTCAATCTTATAATCAATGTTGGATAATAATGGGAAAGGAGATTGTATCTTTAATTTTTTCATTAACGAAAACCATATCTTAGTGATCTTACATATCATCTTTATAAATTTCGGAAAATTTATTATAATTTTTTTTTCAATACTATCTAAACATTCTAAAAAATATGAGTGTGGATTTATCATAAGTGTTTTAAATATAATTCTCACCATGTTAGTATAAATACCAATAGGGATTCGACATCGTGGATTTTTTTTTGAATCATAGTATTATATGTATAAATTCACATTATGATTATATCAACAGCAATACGATAAGGGAGTTATGAACATATGGGTTCCGCATGATACATTCATATTTCTTATGGCGAATTTGATTGAACGCATTTCTTTTTCTCATTTTATTGATCCCTAATCGGTTGATATTACCATGATGATCTTCGAAATTGGATAATTTGTGTAATAGAGATGAAACTCAAGCAGAACAAATCACGATAATGTCAAAATGACATTAAAATGAATCGGAAATGATGAGAAAAATAACTTTTAATGATCATTTTGAAGTCATTTTGACATTATTTTGATATCATAATGACTTATTCTTCTGCTTGGAAATGCAGCGGCACTTCAGACCTAACAAAAGGATGATGCAATCAAAACGGAAATGACAAAGCGCCCCTTCAGACTGGGCGCCTGCGACTACGACGCGCGTTCAAACAAATGAAGGGACTATAAATTGTGCAATGCAAATGCATAGTTCAAGCCAGCCACGCTTTTTAAAAATATAATCGAGGTGACGTAACATCCGAAACGAGACGAAACACATGTCCGATCTACCATAATATGAATTTATACATATAATATCATGATTCAAAATCCACGATGTCGAATCCACACCCTGTTAGTCTCATGAGACTTTTATTGGATGCACTAGTACGCATTGGTGCATATTAAAGCCGTTATACACTAATTTATCCTAAATGTAAAAGTGAAATGCAAATATTTCGATTATAAAGTATTTTTTTCAATACTATCTAAACATCCTAAAAGAATGTGGATTTTTTATCATCATAAGTATTTTAAATAAAATTCCCACCCTGTTGGTATTAATATAAATACCAACGCAGAGGGTGTGGATTCAACACCATGGATTTTGAATCATGATATTACATATTTTACCTAACAGCACAATAAAATGTATTGAGTATTTCACTGCTTAACCAATTTCAGTGTTTATAATAAATACATATATTTACATCAATTTGTGTACAGTGGCTTTAATGTATAACATACATCAGTGCGCACTGAATCAAATTCGCTGTTAGAGTGAATAAAAAAATAAGCCCCTCGATTCGACTTTACGCTCGATGCCGTCAGATGCGTGCTTGTATTCTATATCGTAATAAATATACATAGATATATTGACGTCTATTTTGCATACTGTGTACCGAGCTAATATCGATTTTGTTAATAGGGTAACGAAGTCCTTCGCGCGGATGAAGACGTATCGAGGAAATCTATGATGTAACGTCAAGACAAGTCCAGAGATCGGAATAGCCCTTCGTGAAAATCCGATATTCATAAAAAAAAACTCATCGAACTTAATATCAAAACTCATTGAATTTAAAATTGAACTAGAGAATTAACCAGAAAGTAACAGTTAGATTATAAAAAATGATTAAAAAGGAAGAAAGGAAATTGTAAAAGAATAGTTCTCTCATATATCTTGTAATTAAAAGTCAGAATAAAATTAAATAAAACGAGTTGAATAAGAATATTGTAATAAGACGATAAATGGGGCATAAATGAATACAAATTACATTGCGCAGCAAACGTTCTTTCCTTCAGGATCGATAAACATAAAGAAACGTTTCGTAAAGAAATAAACATAAATTATAACAATCGTAACGCTTGTAAATTTCTCAAATTTGCTAGAGCGATGTTTTTATTTTGTTGACAAAAACTGACATTAACGAAAACTGGCGTCTTAAACGTTACAAAAGGGAATCAAGTTACCAGATGGTTGCAACGTGAAACTCGATTGAATTTCGTGTGCTTACCGCACGTGTTTGCCAGCATACGTTTTGTAATCGGCGAACAACGACCTTGATTGTTGATGTCTTACTTTGTAAATTCTCGTAAACGAATCCGGGATCCGGTTCCGGAATCGAAGTGAATTACGACGTGTCGGTCTGACTGCGACAGGACGATTCTACATGCGGCTATGTGTCGCAGGTGAGATTTACAATTACAGAACACAATAATTTACGTTATTATTAATTAAAAATCTGGATTGTCGCAAATAGATTAAAAAATTATTATGACATCAAAATGGTTCTAAAATGATTATTAAAAATTATTTTTTGATTCGATTATTTATTTAACTTATTTTGTTGTTATAATAACATGTTGTTTTGCTTGGGATTCCAGGTAGAATCCAAGTAGAACAACAACTAATCATCAAAATGACATTGAAATGAATCGGAAATGACTTTGAATGATCATTTTGACATCATTTTGATATCATAATAACTTGTTCTGTTTGGGACCCAAGAATTATACATCAACTCAAAATGACTTTATTTCGATGTCATGAAAATCAAAATGATGATTTTTTGTTACAAAATTTGATTGTTTATTAACGTTAAGAATAAAAAGTCATTTTGTTTTTTTTTGTTGACTTCTATGAATTCTTTGGGACAGAGAATTATCATAAAGTTGTAATGATATCACAGGACGTCATCATGACGTCATCATTAAATAGTTAAAAAACTTATGTAAATGACAAACATGATCATGATGATATCTTTATAATATTATTATGACTTTTCTGTTTTTTTTTACTTGACATATGTCGCAACTGGATGAGAAGCAAGTTGCAGAAATCAAAGTAGAAACCAAATTGATTATATGGACGGCGAGATTCTAATCAACACGGCGTAGGAAACAAAGCTAACTTAATTAATAGAATTTGACAAACTGGTGGATAATACGTAATGAAATGCGGAGAGGCACGATGTACCTGATTAATTTAATCTCTCATCCACGTGACACTCTTCAAGATAAACAGGCTAATGAGCAGTTCTTCCCTTTTTCTCTCTTTTCTTCTCTTCTACGTCGTAACGTTGTCGACGATGCTCCGAGTGTGCATGCAAATCCCGACCTGCTCTTTCACGACCTGGAGAACCGTCAATGGCGGCTGCTTTTATATAGGCCGACGGATCGATAGAATCGCGCATGGAATTCATTGCTGTCGGTGGCGGCAGCGGCGGCAACAGCAACAGCATCATCAGTAGCAGCAACAAGTAAAAGACAGATGGGGTGCGGAAATCCCATCCGTGAGAGGATTAATTCAAGCAGAACGACGAGTCACATTATAAACGTCAAAATAATATCAAAATGAATCGTGATTGATCGAAAAGTATACATTTTTAATCAGCGTTTTGGAGCATTTTGATGTTATCCTGATGATTTTTTCTGTTTGTGAAAATTCAGATACCAGACTGAAAATTTCGATGGCTCCTTTTCATCACTTATTTTCTCGAACTGGATGACTCGAGGAATGTTTTCCGATCCTTTGGGATGCGAACCCCGCCTTCCAGGGCTGCCATTGACGTATACGGCGCCTTTGTGCAAAAAGTATTTTGCTGTCCTTAATATTTTTCTATAATGAAAACGGCTTTATGTATAAATCAAATTTGTTAAATAAAGAGCGTGAAAAATAAAATTAAACACAAGATATTTTATAAAGATTGTTTTTCACAATAATATGTTGTCTGCAATATGCGGAGTAAGCTTAATGTAAGAATTGTAAGAAATTGACCAGTCACAGTCGAATGTGAGACGAATAATCGACTGTAATTGGTCAATTTATTACTCTTACTTCTTACACCAAGTTTACTCCGCGTATTGTAGATGACGCATAAGACTTACCTTGCGTAATCTTCCATGCTACTTATTTAGCAAATTTGATTAATATTTCTATTTATCAATCTTTTAAATAAACTACTTTTTAAATAGGTGACAATATGAATTTTTAATTTTTCTAATAATATACTAAAAATGACAATTTCTGGTTGAAAATGGACGGGAGAATCAGATTTTCTGATTAAATTTATTAGAATTCTAATAAAGATAGTCGAAATTCTGGTATATATAATTCCTAGGAAAATCTATTAGAATTCTTATTTTTACCAGAATAATTATATCAATCAGAATTCTGGTTATTTCGATTAGAAGTAAATCTACTAGAATTCTAGTAGATTTAATCAGAAAATTCTTATTCGTTCATTTTCCACTAGAATTATTGTTTAATCCAACCAAACTATTTTTCTCAGTGTAGCTGGAGTCTTCATAAAATATAGCAAACCTTTTATTGCTTCAGATTAACCCAGGTAGAATACAGAGTCATAATTAAGTCATAATGAATCACAGGATGTGGTCATAACATTATTTCATATTTAAAAATGAACTTAAGTGATAAATAAGATTATAATGATGTCTTTATAATGCTGGAAAAAGACCCAAGCAGACCCAGTCACGTCACATTAAAATGAAAATGATTGAAAAATGAGTCATTTTGGAGTCATTTTGATATCATTTTTATATCATAATGACTTGTTGTTCTACTTAGGGAGTCTGGTTGGAATTCTTGTTGAAATTGGAATTTTCTGATTGAATCTTATAATTCTAGTCTATCTGTTTTCTTCTTCAAATGCTATTTCAGCGCGTAGGCGCCTCTCTTTCATTACCTTTGCGCGCACATTGATCGTACACAATGTATATATGGGGACCTACAGTTTAAACGCCAATTTCGAATGGCAATTTTTGGTAGGTAGGTTTTCTGAGCAAGTATACTACTCGATGGTTTGCCATTGCTTTCCGAGAGGATATACGAGTATATTGAAAATTTTTCAGTTCTGCTTGGGATCGAACTCGGGATTTCTAGTATATCAGATCAGTCTATCTGGGATAATCAAAAAGAATTCTGATTGACATGATTTTCTGATAGAAGAGTCTGATTAAATTAATTGGAATTCCGATTGAAAATGAAGAAATCAGAATTTTCTGGTTGTTCATTTTCAGCTAGAAATTTTTCTTAATATATTATTGCGACTTGCAGCAACATCTATTTAATCGAAAATAGAATTCTTTCTCTGAATTAGGATTAAGATTTTCTAATTAACAATTTGAAGTATAATCATGCAGAAGATCGAGATTGCGATTAGAAATAAATAAAAAATTAATCAGTCGCAATTCCGAATGTGTAAATAAATACTAAACGGTTCAATTAATGTGGATCGCCGCGAGCATTTTGAACCCGGATCATCTCGGGTCCTCTTGAGTAAGAAAAACTGCAGGAGAGAAATAATAGGCCACATAACATCTCTTTAATTCTTAAGCACAATCTGGGACTTTGCAGTACCATCATGGTTAAGAATTACGCGAGACCATTCGTTTTGTAGACTAATGAAAGTCGAGACTTTGTCTTCCATGTTTTTGTTATGCGTTTTTCTCATGTGCGTAATGTACGAGCCTTGTTCATCTGCAGCGTAACGAGTGTATTTCTACATTTATAATATATATTTTCATAAAAATATACTTTCGCCTTTTCAACGCATATCATCACTGAAAAAAATTTTTTTGTATTTGTGATTAGAATTGTATGATAAAATAATTATGGAAGAATTATAAGAAAAATATATGATTGTGGCACCAAAAACGTCTTATTGTATTATTGTAATATTATTATAGTTATAGTTATAGTATAGTTAGTAATAATAATAATAATTGTATTTACAGTTTTATATAAAAAAAAATATATATATATGATTGTTCTGCACTACTATAATTTTATAATTTTCGAGAGTAATAATAGAACTATAAAACTTAGTTTTGTTAGTTATATTAGTAATAATGTAATTATTTTTATAAATAATAAAAATATTTTATATATGTAAATATATTTTTATATGTGTATATTACTACTAACATTATAATAATCATAATTATGAAAATCCTAATTATTTAACCATTATCAGTATAATAAATACAATTATTAGTATAATAAATGCCGAAAATTTTCCCCTAACAATAAATATTGTATGTCGCGTGAGATCCAGGAATAAAAATATAACGCAAATGGGATATACATGACGCAAATGGAACGTATGATTCGTTTTACAAAATTAATCGTAATACACAGAAAAAGAGTATATATCCAAGCAGAACAACAAATCACGATAATGTTAAAATGGCGTTAAAATGAATCGAAAAAGATTGAAAAATGACTTTTAACGATCATTTTGGAATCATTTTGACATCACTTTGATATCATGACTTGTGGTTCTACATTTGGGTATAGACTCATTAATTAATTTACATTAATTAATCCGCGAAAAGTCGAGAGAGAAAGCGAAGAAAAACGTTTTCGGAATTTCATTCAAGAAATATTGATCATCGTCGCGGAATTGCCCGGTCATTGGAATGCGCTATCTGCCAGTGCATAATTCTTCGACAGCAATCGCGCGGAAACCTTTTATAGCGAGAATAATACGAAGATTATTTCATAATTTACTATATTTCAGAATTTACAACCTGTATACACGCATGCATAAATGCATTACACTATTTTCGAGATTTATAGTTTTCTTGCAGCTGCACTCGATTAAAATTATACTTCTTCACGAGTTAAACAAGATATTAAATAATTATATCTAGATAGTTTTATGTTTGAACACAATTTGACTATTTCTTGAAGTTAAGAATCAAAATAAAGTCATTTTGATTTTTTTTTTAAATGTCGAATTCTGTATTTTGCGAGCGTTCGTCAACGGCGCAATCTTTGCGTTTAGATCAGCGCTTTTGTTACGGATATTATCGATAACTATATCGCGATATCACTTATCCGCAAGATAAAATTGTCGGGCGATACCGAGAGAAGATAGACAGATAAACATTCAAGTACGAATGATCGGACAGTCTTTCCTCGGTGGTTAACGCGGGTTCGTCAACCGCCCTTCGGGAGAACAGATTTCCTTATTTTAACCGAGCAAGTGTCATCCTTATAGAAAAATTTGATACTGGAAGGTAATGATTAAGTACTTATTTTGAATATTAAAAGCATTGTCGTTTCAATACTTTCAATACTTCAAATTCAATAATTAAAAGCATTAACTCAACTAGGACAACTAGGATAATAAAATCAAGATAAGATAAAATTAAAGTTACTTTAGAAAAAAATCATAATGATAAAATACATTCTCGATTATGATTTTATGAATTCTTGATTTTTATGGGACATTTTAACTAAAAAAATCATATAAATATCATTAATGTCAAGAATTCATTACAAAATCATTATCAGAAGTAAATTTTTTATATATGAATATGTAAAAATATGTATAAGCATGCATAAATATGTATAAATATTTATAAACATATATATAATTATATATGAAATATATCTATACATGTTCATCCATCTTTCTTTCATTTGTAAAAGACTTTTTAATGTAATAGAAATAATAATAATAATAATGTGAAAAAATTAAAAATAATTAAAAGAATAATTTTCGCTCTATTCGTTTTAGAAAAAAATCAAGTTTGGAGAAATGTAAAAAATTCTTATACATAATTGTGTGATGAGTAATTTTTTTTTACATTTCTTCGAACTTAATTTTTTCTAAATGCGAAAATTATCCCTTTAATTATTTTTGATGTTTCTGCATCATTATTATTATTTTTATTATACTAAAAAGTAATTTTATAAAAGAAAGAGAGATGTATGAATATGTATATATGGACATATTTCATACATAATTATATGTATATATATGTATATATTATGCGTCTTTATATATATAATATTTATACATATTCACGCAAAAAAATTTTTTACCGGAAAAGTGTATCGCATACAGCATTATTATATTATAGATTCTTTTTATAATTTTGATATTATTATGCTTTTATGTTCCACCTAGAGGATATCAAAAGTGTTCAATATTCAAAATAAAAATCAATCGCTATCCAAGTCAAGAAAAATGACTATTATATTTTATTTATCATAAAAGTCAAAATAATGATTATTTACAAAATTTACCCAAGCAGAACAGCAAATCACGATAATGTCAAAATGACATTAAAATGAATCGAAAATGACTTTTAATGATCATTTTGGAGCCATTTTGACATCATTTTGATATCATAATGATTTGTTGTTCTATTTGGATGTTTATTGACATTAAGAAATAAAGTCATTTCAATTTTTTATTGGCTTTTGTATTCCTTGGGTATCTTCCAGTATATTCAATTGACCAGTAAATTGGATTTCTGCAAGGGTGAAAGAAATTGCAGGTGAAGATATCAGACCTTCTCTCTCTATCTCAACTGTCTTTCCGCGTGATCATCCCTCTTCTCCGCTCGTCGGAAACGGTAAACTAAATCTTCTTCATTCCACGATGATGCGGTACACGGAAGCGGATCCGATGGCGGAGCGGAGTTACGCGCAGCAGCTCAACGACACGTCGGCGAACAACGGCGAGCAACAAGCGACCGGTATCAGACAAAGATATCGCACGTTTTATCGCGCGGAGGACATTTCTTTTTTTTTGCGCAATTTTTTTTCGGAATCAACCATAAATCATCATTGTTCTCTTTTTACTCCTTTTTTAGGTCCGCCAGCGATGAACGCGGCGACGCAGACAATGGAGTTACAGGAGAACGTTCCGATCATTCACGCGAATCCCATCACGATTCAGCCGGGAGGTGAATAGACTATTTCCCCTTAATTAATAATGAAACTCCAAGGAGCACATTAAAATCAATAGAAAATCAAAATGACTTTCTCTTGACGTCATGAAAGTCAAAATAAATTTTCTGTTACGAAATTTGACTTATTAATATTAAAAAAAAAAAAATAAAGTTGTTTTGACTTTTTGTTGACTTTGTTCCTTAATTAGAACGATATCATTAATGGCCGCAATAAAATGTAACTTTATCTCTCCTTTTTTGTGCATTGCATAAATAAAAACAGAAAATTAAATTATGATAATTTATTTAAATTAATTATTAAT
>Ga0157364_1004026_pt1 | contig 14507 bp, 17 predicted proteins | sample AttsexASBM2_FD_111476 | JGI IMG/M metagenome (GOLD analysis project Ga0157364, IMG submission 111476) | Fungus gardens microbial communities from leaf cutter ant in Ribeirão Preto, State of São Paulo, Brazil - Atta sexdens ASBM2 | ecosystem: Host-associated > Fungi > Mycelium > Unclassified ... | reverse complement strand
TCTAGACTCTACCACATGACTTCCAGGTCACGTGCCTATCTCTTCTCCCGTTGTAGACTAATAATTACTACTACTATATCTTTACTCTGTCCTAACCCTAACCCTAAAGTCTGTCCACATTCTCGTCTTATAACAATCGAGAGGAGTCTAGAGAAGGAGTTAGGGTTAGGAGTGACGTTAAGGGACATGAGTTTCTCATGATGTACACATGGTGTGCACATGTATAGTGGAGATTAAGAGTATGATGTCAAGGCACATGTAGAAAGCATGGTGGCCTTAAGAAAAACACATGTGGATGAGTAATAGGACATAAGAACGATGCATGGACATAAGAGCAGGTAATTATTGTTGTAGCACAGACCAGGAGCCTGTAATATATATAGAGGATCAATACAGTGAGAGCACCTTGTCAAGTTTTCTTGTAATCCCCACTAGATAGCTAACTGAGAGCTTTGCTGAAGTAAGCAAACTATGAATGCCGTTCTAGCAAGTGGTTGCTACAACAATCACCATGTGTGTACTATATATATACTATGCAGAACCCATGTTCCTTGATATCACTTCTAACCCTAACTCTTTTTAGACTCTTTCCAATCCTTCTAGATTCTAAGTCCTTCTAAACTGCTCTAGACTACTCTAGCCTATATCACATGACTTCCAGGTCACATGTTCTTCCTCCATTGTAGACTAATAATATTACTACTGTTCTATGTCCACTAACCCTAACCTTAGCCAAAGTCTGTCCACACTCTTGTCTTATAACACTCTTATGTCCATGCTTCATCCTTATATTCACCTTAAGGCCACTATATTATATATATGTGTTCTGATGTTATCTTTTAGGTCCTTCCACCATGTTCTAGGCCTATGATGTCACATCATGTGACATGTCATGTGACTACAGTGTCATGTGCCTTTTCATTGTCCAAAAGAAAAAAGAAAAAGAAAAACAAAATTTATATAAAATCAGAAAAATGAAAGAAAAGAAGATAAAAATTGTTAGTGTCCAAAGCATTTTATAACACTGTGGGAGCATTGGTAAGACCAAAAGATATTATAGACTACTCAAATGATCTATAATATGTTTTAAAAGCAGTCTTTTATTCATTACTATTGGTAATGCAAACCAAGTAGTAAGCATAGTAAAGATTTATCTTTATATATACTTGAGCTTTGCAAGGTAAGTCTAGTAGATCAGAAATGAGTAGAAGTAGATATCAATTATTTTTGGAAATACAGTTAAAACTATGGAAGTTGACATAGAGGTATAGTGAACTATCTTTCTTCTTGACAAATGAAACTGGTATACTATGTGAAGATGAGGTTGGTTGAATGAAACCTATATTAAGGTTTTTCTCAATAAATTCTTTGAGAGCCTCTTATCTTATTCTAATGCTAAAAGAGAGTATATAGGACCAACCAGAAGTTGAGCATCTTCTTCTAGATTAATTTTAAGGTCATAAGGATAATGAGAAACAAGGATTTCAGTCTTGGTTTTGCTAAAAACATTGATGAATTTATGATACTTAGAGAGAATATTGGAAAGATTAGGAGCTTTTACAAGCTTTGTAAAGTTAGCCTGAATATCTGAAGAGTGAAAACAGAATTAAAACTTGCTAGAGCCCAGAAGTTTTGATGTGTACAAGAATGCTACAGTATCAGACTTACAAAGTCTGGACCTAACTTTCTTTTAGTTTCTTTTTTATTTTTTACTTTTTTTTCATCTTTTATTGTGGAAACTAGAGTTAGGGTTAAGTGACATCACAATCACACTGTCACACCACTGTCACATCACATGGCATGGTCACAAGTTATAAGAGATTATAATAGAATTAGATAGAAGGATTTCAGAACAATGACATTATATAGCATATTTAACACATATTGACCTTAAGGCAAACATATGGTTCTTTAGAGTAGGTTAAAAGTAGTAGAATATGAACTAGGAGCCAGTAGTATATAAGGTAGACAGTCTTGTGCAGAGTTAAACCCTAATACAAGGTTTTTGTCTTATTGTCCCACTCTAAGGACTTTGAGTTATAATACACAGCATCAATGATAGCAATGTCAGGTTGCTCAGAGATAGATATAGAGGTCTCAGATGCAGGTATGGAAACTATGGAATCTGATAATTACAGAGAAGTGTCAAGAGATAACAAAAATACCAATAGTATGTTAGTTATGATGCAAGAGGGAGCAGGATTTTCCTACAAAGATAAATGGAAGTTTATCAATCAATCTGTCCAGTCAATTAGTAGATTATATTGGGTGAGCTAGTTATATTCAAGAGTTAAAGAGCAGAAAGAATCAAGCAGAGTGACATAAAAGTTCAGAGTTATACAATTACTAGTGGGGAAAATTATGAGCAAGTTAGCAATTTCAGATATAGTTTTGTTTGATGGTTCATCAAACAAATAGAAAGCAACTAGAGATGTTGCAGATGACTTCAAATAATGAGTATCCACAAATTTAAGTCTATAAAGCAATAAGTAGACCTAAAGTTAACAAGAGCTTGGAACAGGATTTTATTAAGATAATCCTGACCAAATACCAAGGAAGAAGTAAGGAAACAAAAAGGGAGTAAGAATTAGAAAGAGTAAATATGTTGAGTCAGATAGGATTTATTACTATATAGGAAAGTTCAACATGGCTCTCAGTCTGTGTAAAGTCCTGTAGATCACTCTTTATTTTTTTGAGAATTTCTTGAAAGCAGCTGTCTGTTATGGAATGCTTTGAACACTAACAATTTTCTTTTTCTTTTATTTAATTTCTCTGATTTTATATCAATTTTGTTTTGTTTTGTTTTTTGATTTTATTTTGGATGATAAAGAGGCATGTGACACTGCAGTCATATGACATGTCACATGATGTGACATCATAGGCCTAGAACATGGTAGAAGAATCCAGAAGATGATGTTAGAGCATATAAAGACAACATAGTAGTCTTGAGTAGTACATGAGGTAAACATAAGGATAAAGCATGGATATAAGGGTAGGTATAATTATTAGTAGCACAGACCAGGTGTAGTTTGTATAAATAGGACTCTAATACAGCAGAGACTCCTTGTCAAGTTCTCTTGTGAATTTCCCACTTGATAGCCTACTGAGAGCTTTACTTGTTAGTGCTGCTATTGGACTTTGTGTCTAGTAGTTGCTACAATACTGTCAAAGAATCAGTAGTTGCTAAAGTACTATAGTCTTTGGAAGTGACTATGGTCTACTTCTTGGAAAAGGAGTCCAACTTGTAGTCTTCCACACTGCAATAGAAATACAGATTGTTTTCAAGATACTTCTTATACTCATTACTGATCAACTTGTCATTGCTGGCCAGTTTGGAGAAGAGGTCTATCCATAGAGAATTGAATTGTTTTTTGGAAGCAGAGAATAACAGTTTGGAAGGAGATAATTTAGCAGATAAAGCTACCAGAGATGTATTTGCCTTGTCTTGAGAAGCTATAGCATTATTAGCAGTAGAAGCTTTATCTTGCTTTTGGAAGTAAAACTTGAGGGCCTTCTTTTCTACCTGTCTTATATGATGGTGTTTGCAATCATATTTCCAGTAGCAATGATTAATGGTCATCACCAAAGTGTACATGTCCTAGAACAAGATAGGTTTTTCTTATTTCTGGGTAGAGATGAGATCCTAGATCTAATTTAGAAAACTCTGATAGTAGCAATAGTATAGAATACTGTTCTTCTAACCTAATTGAGAGATATAGCACATGAAATCTATGTTGTAAGTAGAAATATTATTGCTAGGCTTTATGTAGAGATTACCCAGCATGGTAGCTACTTGTTATGAACTTATTCCTTAGGGTTGGAAATAAGAACTACTCTTATATTAGAGAAACACAAGAGAATTTGATAGAGAACTCTTCTACAAACTAATATACCTTATATAGTCCTACAGATGGTCCGTGCTAACTACTGTGCACCCTACCCTAAACAGCCATGTGTAGTCCATGAGGCCAACATATGGTGTCCATGTTGTATGACATTATCTGTTCTTGAATCTTCTACTAAATTCTCTCAAGTCCTATGATCTGTCTTGTGACTATGCCATCAGGTGATTGATGTGACAATGTGACCAATCAACCCTAACCCTAGTTGTTCTAAAAATAAAAAATAGAAAAATAAATCAAAAAGAAAATAAAAAATAAAAAGAACAGAAAATAAATCAAGTCTATCTTCTTCAATCTTGACACTACTTTACTAACAGGGTCTAAAGAATTAAAGTATAGACATAATTCATTAACAAAAAGGTTTTAGTCAGAAAGCTAGTTTTACAAGATATTCTGATCCTCTTGGTTGAGGCCCATTTCAAACCAGTCCTAGGCAACTCTAGTGAAATAGGTTATTGCAAAATTGATTTTTGTAATGTCTGTGTTGAATTGCATAGTATTAGCATAGAAGTAAAGATAATATTGAAACAAGAAGTTATTAAGCTTGTTAGGCTCAGTGCTATTAAAAGTATTAGAAATGTAGGCTTTAGTTTCTCTTGAATTAACATTAGGACTGGGAGTTTGGTTAGCTATAAGTATATTTGCAAGTCAACCAAGTATATCAGGCAACTGCTTATTAGTATTATTATTATGATGGGGTTTTGACTATGAGCAAGTAGTAAAATTAGATATATTGGTTGCTAAATTAGTAGTAGGGTTAGTAACAAAAGCATTCTCCCAATTAGGATTTTTGTTTGTAGGAATAATACTTAGGCTATAAATAGGCAAAACTGTCTAGGCAGGTTGAATAGTATAGATAAGAGATCTTGGAGATGATTGATCTCTTTGATAAATACATCTTGAATATTATAGGGCATTTGGTAGAGAGAGGTTATTACTGAAATGCAAGATTTTATTAAAGGATATCCCAAGCAGTGAAACTAGAGTTGATCCTAAATGGGTTGAAGAGTTATGGTAGGAGAAATCCATTGGACTTTGAAGTATTAAAAAGTTATTTTGTAGATATGACTATGATAGAAAATTTAGTAAATAGAACTGTCTAAAAGTAATAGTAGATTTAGAAGTCTGATAATACTATCAGATATGGTTTATACTGGGGAATGAAGTCTATAAGGTTGGCCTAGAAATGTATAGAGTATGCAAACTCTATGCTTGGTAATGTGAACTTGTAGAATAACCTTGGCTTCAGCTTATATACTGTTCTATCTGTCTACTACATAGTTACAACTTCAGATGAATAGAAGAAGTCTAAAATAGAGTTAAGGACTAATTTGATATATTGCCATGAAATACTAGAGATCAAGTTTAATAATAATTATCTTTATCAATTATTAGACTAGCAAATTACAGTATAACTACTAGTTTTATATACAAGTAGGAAACATAGAAGATACTTGGGGTTTCAGTATTATAACCTCTATTGCTCTGAGTGAAAGTTTCAGTGGTAAGATACTAATAGGAGTAAGAGAACTTTACCATGGAAAACCAAGTTAGATAAGAAGTATTATTGTTATAGAAGATAGGATATTTAGATTATTACATCACTACCACTAAGGCATATTGTGAAAAGAATGGGCTTGTGTCATGGATATTGAGGGAGTAGTATTACTATAGAGATGTATTTTCCAAACAGGTAGACTTGGCATATGATAGACTAGTAGAGTCCATAGTATTTATATAGACTTTAATAATCTCTAGAAAGTTCTAAGTTTATTATTATAACAAATAAGTACAAGTAATATGTATCTCCAGAAGATTTCAAGAGAATAGAATAAGAACTTATAAGGTAATAGCTATTCTAAATACTAATAGAGCCTAACCTAATCTAATAAAATAGTATTAATATAAGAGAAGAAATTTATAGTAAATATATCTAAGCTTGAGAGCAGAGATTAGCAGAACTATTCAAGAAAGACTGTGAATTCTTGTAATATAAGATACAAATTAATAGAGTAAAAGTACAATAGGATTTAATACTTGAGTTTAGACAAAATACTAAGTCTTTTAATAGTATACTCAAAGTCTCTATATTTTATTTTATTTATATTTATATTTTATATATATTATTTGGTTTAATTTTCCATTTTCTATTTTTTTTTTTTTGATAAGAAAAATCTGTTAAAGTTGTAAATGTTGAACTTGATGTTATTTTATTTTATTTTAATTTTCTTTTTATGTTTCATTTTTATTTTCAATATTTTGGACTTGGACAAAAGAATATCTTAAAAGATAGTCTACTTTATATACTCTAAGTATAAGTTTATACTAACTATAAGAGGGCTGGCTCTTCTGATCTATATTCTGTAATTCTTTCTCATATTTACACTTATCTGCTTATCTACTTTCCTATGCTCTAGACCTCTTCAAGCTGCATACCAATACTTCTAACTATCTAGGTATATTGTTTAACTCTCTTTTCTGGTACTCTCTTTCTCTTCTGCAATTCTCTATAGTCCTCTGAAGTTATTTGCTTATTTTCTTTTCTATATTCTAAAAGCACTTGCTAAATACTTTGCTCTCTTCTAATTCAGTCTCTTTATTCTAAACTGTTCCTGATTACTTAAGTATCATTATTTCTAGCTTATGTAAACAGAACTTTGACACATTAAAATAAATCTGTTATTTTATAAAGTAGTTGTTACCTTTAGAAATCTCTATTCTATTCTCTTAGAATTTTCTAGAGATAAGTGTATAGCTTAGTATTTCTTAGACAATAGACTTAGGGTTTTCTGGAGATTTGAAATGCTTTACTCCTCCATCCAGTTACTTTAATACTAACCTACTCTAAAGTAATAACTAAGATCTTCTAATAGATTATACAATATTTTATTAAATTACATAACTATGTGACCATAATAGGTGTGACTCATGTATGACATATGTCACTATTATGTGATACTGTGACTATTATATTATATTTTTCTAGCTAAGTCTAAAAAAGAAGAAAAATAAGACTAGACTATACAAAAAAAATAAGAAAATAGAAAAATTGTCAAGTTCATATGGTTAAAGCATGTTGTTCTCATAGTATACACATAATTTACACATGATTAAGAATAAGATAAATTAACTAGAACACAGACCAGCATATAATAGTATATATAAATCTGAGCTATTCTAGTAGTGGTTACTATAATGATATAAAGGTTAAATATAAGGCTTTTTGTTATGACCTTAAGCTAGAGCTCAGGTTGTACTTAGGCAAAGACTTGAGAGGAGTTAAGGGAAATGTATAAGTGGTCAAGTGTAAGGATACAGAATAGTACCTACACTATATACTAGTAAGCCATGAGGAAACAGTGTTCAATACATAAGATATGTGGTTAAGATAACATGAGGAGACTGTAAGGATAAAGTAAGGTTGTAGTACCTACTACATGAGGCGCTGACTGAGACCACTATGGCACAGCCAATCATGTTGTCATACCCTTTGCCCTTCTCCATGTTGCATTCTGGAGGTATTGATCATAACAATACCCCTATTTCAGCATTCATGTTCTCATGAATCAGATCAAGATCTCCAATTCCCCTACCACATGTGTAGCCACTATCTTTTTGCTAGGGCCAATGATGACTTGCTCCCTGTTATCAATCACTATGAAGTATGGTTTATGTGATGGATTTGATATTTATTTCTTACCATTTCTGTGTTGTGTTTTTAGTTCACAAATGCTATTGCAACTTCTTTCCAGAATGCAGGGTCTTGTTCTCCTCTTGATTTAAGAGATTGGTAATGTAGTGGTGGCTTGAATAGTCTTATTTGTGTTGGACTTTGCACAAACTTCATGTACTTGAGAAGATTCTCGACTTCATCCATTATGAAACTTGTTTCTAATGATGAAGATATTGTTGTGGAAACCTTGTATGGCTTGATCAGTATTACTTCTTCATCCTCAACCTTTCCTTCTTCCTTCTTTGTTCTCTCATCCATATATAACTCTTGGATTTCCTGAATATTATTGTTCACATATTTGTTGTCTCTTCCTTTATAGTATTTCAATTCATCAGCCAGCATTTTTTGGATCTGAAATGCTCTTTTGTCTATATTGCTTTGAACTAGATATCAAAGGTCTTTAGATATTTGTGTGATATTCATAGTATTTGTTGTTCTATTGTTAATGCTTGCCATTAGAATCAATCCTTCCACCTCTGTTATTGTTGTATTTGCTTCTTCTGATATTCTCTTGATATCCTTTATCATTCTTTGCACATTAATCATCTTTTCTATCCCCTTCAGCATCTTGTGGTATAACCTTGTCCAATCCTTTTTTTCTTTCTTCATGACTTGAGCTTGATCCATGTTGTTTAATTTCCTAGAGACATATGGGTTTGGGGAAGTGAGTGCTGTAGCATAGTTATTGTTGTTGGAGATTTGAGAGGACATTTAGTTATATGAGTGCTTTGAGAATTCGAGTGATTTCTTTTAAGCTATCGAAATGGAATTTTACCCTCTCTCTTTATAGGTTTTGGCTCAAAACTCTTGTCCAATAGTCTATAATTGTCTCTTTTGCATGAGGCAACCCTATTTCTGCTATCCATTAGTCATGTTCATCTCTATAGCCCTTCCAATGTACCAGGTATTGTGTCTCTCTTCCTCATTTTCTATGCTTCCTGACTTCTTCTACCTCATATTTCTCTTCTTCATTAATAATCGTTGGTGGAGGTGCTAGTTCCTCATGTTGTTCTGTGAACTTTGGCTCCACACATTGTGTCAGCAAGTCCTCATTGAAAATGTTATGAATCATCCACCCTTCCAGAAGTTCCAGTTGAAATGCTCCCAAGCCAATATCCTTTGAAATCCTAAAAGGCCTGTATATTTTATTATCCAACTTCTTTGAGGGTTGATTCAAATATATGTTTTTGTTTTCCAGCCACACGTTGTCTCTGACCTTTAGTCCTTGAGAATTCTGCCTTTTCTTGTTGAATTGCTTCTTTATGTTCTTCTGTGCTTCTTCCATTGCTTTTGTCACATGCTCCCAACTCTTCTGCATTCTAATTAAGAAATCTTCTACTCATGGAATCCCTGTTTGAATTATGAGGTCCCCTTTCCAAGGATGTCTTCCAAAGTTCAGTTCAAATGGTGTTCTGCCTATTGCTACATGTTTCTTGTTGTTATACTGAAACTCTGCTGCCGTTAGCCAATCTGTCCAGTTGTCTTGTTGGTAATTCATGTAATGTCATAAGAATGTTCCTATCTCTTGGTTTATTCTTTCTGTTTGACCATCTGTTTGAGGATGGTATGCCATCGATAGTTGTCTCTTTGTTCCTAGTACTTTTGTGAATTCCTCCATGAACTTCAATGCAAATTGTAGTCTTCTGTCACTGAGAATCTTCTTAGATACTCTATGTAACTTCCATATGTTATTTCTATAGATTTTTGCAATTCCTTCCAATGATATGTTTATCGTTGTAGCCTTTAGTCGAATTATCTTTGTGAATCGGTCCACAATGACCACTATAGCGTCCATTCCATTCAATTTGGGTAAGGGTCCAATGATGTCTATACTGATTTCTTGCCATAGACCTTGTGGAATTTCCAGTGGATGTAATTTTCCTGCCTTCCTTTGGTGTTGAACTTTATTTTATTGGCATTTAAAGTATCCCTGTATGTATTTCTTGACATCTTCCTTTAATTCTGGCCACTAGTATGTTTTCTTGAGTAATTCCAGCATCCTGCATTGTCCTGGATGACCCACATCCACCAAGTTGTGATTTTCTTTTAGAATTTTCTCCCTGATCCTCTTGTTGTTCAGAACATAGATTCTTTCTTCTATGTAAACCACTCCATCTTCTTCCCATGTTAATCCGTCTTATTTTTCCAATGCTTGGACCACTGTTACGATTGATGCCTCTAGGAAACAACGTGGATTTGGGTAAAGGATATGATGACATGATCGGCTGCGCCACATGTAGTCTCAGTCAGCGCCTCATGCAGTAGGTGCTGCTACCTTGCTTTATCCTTGTAGTTTCCTCATGTTTTAATCCTCATGTATGCTTCATGGTTGGACAATGGACTCATATAAGTAGCGTAGATACATTTCTGTATCCTTACGCTTTACCACTTGCTATATATTCCCTTAACTCCTCTCAAGTCTTTGCCTTAGTTGCAACCCGAGCTCTAGCTTAAGGTCATTACAACCACCACTGTTATGGAACACTTTGAACCTAACATTTTATTTTTCTTTTATCTATTTTTTCTTTTTCTTTTTCTTTTAGGACGATGAAGAAGGCACGTGACAAGGAAGTCACATGACAGGTCACATTATGTGACGTCATAAGCCTAGAACTTGATAGAAGGATCTGGAAGATGACGTCAGGGCACCTGGAGTATACATGGTGGCCTTGAGAAGGACATGAGGCAGGAATGAGGATGAAGCATGGACATAAGGGCAGGGTTATTTATTAGTAGCATGGACCATGAACCCTTTGTATAAATAGGACTCTAACTAAGAAGAGGCTCCTTGTCGAGTTCTCTTGTGAATTCCCCACTTGATATCCCACTAAGAGATTTACCACTTGTGTGATCATTTGTCTTTGTGATAAGTGGTTGCCACAACAACCACCTTTTCTCTAGTGCTATTTTTTTGAATTTCTTTGATTACATTGCATTCTTCTGCTATCGTCTTCCTTCCTATCATGGTGATTTCAGCTGTTGTTCTTCTTGACCATAGCCCTTTCTTTAGGAGTTGGATGTGTTCTTGTTATCTTCTTTTGTATTGACTTAATCTTTTCTGGAAAGGATATCTGCTTTGGTGTTCATCTTCCCTGGAATGTGCCATAATGTGAAATTATAGTCTTGCAGCTTCAAATATCATCTTGCTTGTCTCCTGTTTAGTTTATGAGGTTCCTGGAAATATTTCAGATTTTCATGATCCATCCAGATTTTGAATGTTTCCAATGTATCCAATAAGTATTGTCTCTACTTAGTTAGAGCCTCTACTATTGCTAGTAGCTCCTTGTCATAGATTTCATAGTTTCTTTCTGCTGGTTGCATTGTTCTTGATAAGAATACTATTGGTTTCCACTTTCCGTCCTGTTCCTGTGATAGTACTTCTCCTATAGCATGTTCTGACATGTCTGTTTCTACTCTGAATTTTCCTTCTCTTCTGGGTAGCAATAGTACTGGTTGACTCATTATCTTTTCCTTGAGTTCTTCAAATGCTTTCTGGTGTTCTTCTTCTTATTTCCAATCCTTCTTGCCATTTAGTTCATTTAGTGGTTTTGCAGTATAGCTCAAGTTTTGGATAAATCATCAGTAGAAATTTGCAAATCCAAGGAAGCTTTCCACATTCTTGACTTTGGTTGGTGTCTTCCACTCCTTTACTACTTTTATCTTCTCTTGTTCCATCTTGACCTGTCCCTTCTCTACTATAACTCCTAAGATAGAGATTTCTTCCATATTAAAGTCACATTTTGATCTTTTAAAATGTAGATTATGTTTCTCTGCTATCTTTGAAAATCTGACTGTTCTTTCTTCCAGTTCTTTCATGGTCTTGGCTAGTATTACAAAATTGTCCATGTAGTTTGCCAACACTCCTTCATGAAGTAGCTCTTGGAAAATACTATTCATCATCCTCTAGAATGTTTCTGGCAAGTTGCATAACCTGAAATACATGACTTGTGGCTCAAATAATCCCTTGTTTGTTAGGAACACAGCTTTCCATTCATCTCCTTCCTTGATTTGGACATTGTTATATCCCCAGATCAGATCTAATTTATCGAAGTATTTTGCTCCCTTGAGTTTGTCGATCACCTTCCTAATTAGAGGCAATGGCATCTTGTCTTTTATTGTAACCTGATTGAGTTTCCTATAGTCTTGAACCAGCTATAATAAACCATCTTTCTTCAGAATATAAAAACATGGTGCCATATATCTTGACTTTGATTCTACTATTAAGCCTGTTTTGAGTTGTTTGTCCAACTATTGATTCAAAGCTTTCTCCTCCTTTAATGTCATTGCATATGCCTTGGTGTTCAGTTCCTTTGAAGCTTCTTCTGTAAGATTTATTTCATGATCCTATTTACACCTTTCTGGTAGTTTTTCGAATTTCTTCTTGTTGAACAAATGCATGAAGGATCGAATATAATCTGGTAAGTCCTCTGGATTTGTCTTGTCTGGTTTTTTGCCAATTTCACTGTTGCCCTGTTCTGTAGTATCTATGGTCTTTATCCTCTTGGTATTGAACCTAATATCCTTGTATTTCATTGTACACTGTTCTGGACATCTGGTAAACCTGATAGTGCTATTTTTCCAATTAACTTCTGGGTTGTGTTTAACTAGCTAGTCATGACCTAAAAATATGTCCATCCCATCTAAGTCTATTACAGCTGCTTCCAACTGTTCCTTGTGGCTGTTGATTTTGATTTCCAGAGGCGCCACCCTAGTCACCTTTCCATTCTTCATTCCATCTACATTAAAAACTTCAAATGAGAAGTTTATTAGCTTTGTTTGGATTCTTTTGTCCTTGACCAATTATTCATCAATCTCTGTGTGTATATATCCAGAATCCACCAGAGTCTTGACCTTCAGCTTCTTTCCGTTCTTTGTTTTTATGTCTGCTTGCATGTTTAATTCCTGTTTTCCCTTGCTGCTTCTGCAATTTAGAATAATATATTTATTCTAGGACTTTACATGGAAGATCTCTTGTACCATGCCTACTCAAGATCTTTGCCAAAACCCTGCTCTTCTTTCTTGTCTTCATTATCATCCAATTCCTCCTAAATCTTTTATTTCTTCATTGTCTGCTTCCCTTTGCAGTTCTTTGCAATATGCTCTTCTTTTTCACATTTGAAACACTTCCTAGTTTCATATTCATTCTTCTTTGATTTGCATTCTTTTGCTATATGCCTATATTTGTTGCAGTTGAAGCACTTAGGCTTCCCATCTTTGAAATTGTCATTAGACTTTCCAATGTCCATAGGCTAACCTTGTCCTCCGTATGTTGTTCCGGTACTAGTCTTGTAATCATAGTATCCTTCTGTAGATTCATATCCTTGTCTAACTAATGTTATTGTCATCTTCTACTTCTTGAGTGACTCTGACATTGCTATCATCAGGTATCCCAGTATTGTCTTGATAATATCTTGTCATATGTTCTTCTTGAATAGAAAGATGGCGTGCAGCTCATCGGTGTTAGTCTTTATGGCTAATACATTGAACTCGATCATGAAGTCTGCTGTGTTCTTCTTTTCTTGTTTGAAGGTCTCTATTTTCTATTCGGCATCTGCTGCCTTTGTTTTGTCACTGAATGTGGTCTTGATTTCTCAAACAAAGTCTTCCCAATCCTGGGTTCTGGTTTCTTTGTCTAGCTCATTGAGCTTTCTTTGTGCATAAATGCCCACTATACCTTCTCTGAGGCAAGCTAGGATTGCTGTAATCCTATTGTCAGTTTCCATGACCCTGTTGCTTTTAAGTAACAATCTTATCTCTCTCCACCAGTCTTCAAATTTCATTTAGTCACTGTCAAACCACCCTGGGTCTGGTACCATATTCTTTGGCATTCCTGCCTGTACATTCTTGCTGATTCTTATAGCCGCTGGTGCTAGTGCAGATGTCATTTCTGTGTCTGTTCATTTGTCTTCGCTTAAGGCTTCTTCTATGATCTGTAAAGATCCTAGTCATTCTAACAATACCTTGATATCATTTGTCCTTCTAGAACTTGTTTTGGTTCCTCTTCATAGTTTACACTACACATATTTTGTTCCTGACAGGTAACTCTGTCTAGTATTATCCATATACACCTCTCTTGTGTTATGGAACGCTTTGGACATGAACCATTTTTATTTTCTTTTTCTTTTATTTTCTGACTTTATAGAAATTTTGTTTTCTTTTTCTTTTTCTTTTATTCTGGATGATGAAGAGGCATGTGACAAGGAAGTCACATGACAGGTCACATGATATGACGTCATAGGCCTAGAACCTGGTAGAAGAATCTAGAAGGTAACATCAGGGCACATATAGTATGCATGGTGGCCTTGAGTAAGAAGGGAGGCAAGCATGAGGTTGAAGCATGGACTATAGGGCAGGTTTAATTATTAGTAGCATGGACCATAAACCATTTGTATAAATAGAACCTTAATTAAGAAGAGGCTCCTTGTCGAGTTCTCTTGTGAAATTCCCACATTATAACTCCACTGAGAGATTTACTCGTTAGTGAGATCATTTGTCATTGTGATAAGTGGTTGCCACAACATCTTGCAAGGTGAGCTTGTTGACGCTTTACCAAATGTTACAACCTTAAGCTAGAGCTCAGGTTGTACTTAGGCAAAGACTTGAGAGGAGTTAAGGGAAATGTATAAGTGGTAAAGTGTAAGGATACAGAATAGTATCTATACTATATATGTTATAAGACGAAAGTGTGGACAGACTTTGGCTAGGGTTAGGATTAGCCGGACATATATAAGTATTATAATTATTAGTCTACAACGGACAAAGAGATAGGAGAGCACGTGACCTGGAAGGCATGTGATAGAAGCTAGAGTGGTCTAGAGCGGTCTGGAAGGAGTTAGGGTTAGGGATGACGTCAAGGGACATGGGTTCCTCAT
>Ga0157364_1004025_pt1 | contig 14510 bp, 6 predicted proteins | sample AttsexASBM2_FD_111476 | JGI IMG/M metagenome (GOLD analysis project Ga0157364, IMG submission 111476) | Fungus gardens microbial communities from leaf cutter ant in Ribeirão Preto, State of São Paulo, Brazil - Atta sexdens ASBM2 | ecosystem: Host-associated > Fungi > Mycelium > Unclassified ... | reverse complement strand
TTTTCTTTTCAATTTTATTTTTATATTTTTAGAATTTAGAGTTAGGGGTTAGTGTGACAATCATGGTCACCAAGTCACAGTTAAAGTCACATGACTACATGACACATGGAAAGGGGTAAAAGGTTCTAGAAGGATGATATTATAATAGTAGGTACAATATATGTTAATCTTAAAACAAACACATAGTCATTTAGAGCAGGCTAGAAGTAGTGTAGCATAGACCATAGGATATTAGTATATAAGGTAGACAAATCTTGTACAGAGTTCTCTATTGAGTTCTCTTATGTAAACCCTATATAAAGTTCCTTTTCTTAACTCACTCTAAGGTTTTGAAATCATAATATCAGCCATAAGTATATCATATATATACTATAAGATGAATATACTATAGATATATATCTTATCATTTCTTTTAGTTCTTTCTATAATGTTTTAGGCCTATGACATCATGTCATGTGACTGTAGTCACATGAATCTTTATCATCAAAGAAATAAAAGAAAAATTAAATCTAAGAAAATAGATAAAAGAAAAATAAAATAAAAATAAAATATATGGGTCCAAGTATACTATGACATACTAATATCTGGACTATAATAGCAAAATTTAGGTATGATTTTCAGATAGAAATTTATAAGAGATTAACTTATTAGTAAATCCTGTAAATGTTCACTCAGAGTTTTTATCTACAAACTTCACCAACTCTGATTTCTCATGCTCAGAGTTTCTGTAAGAGGACCCAATACTTTTTATCCTAAAAGCCTACAGTGTTTGATGACCAATAAAAACCCCAATAAAAGCCTGTAGTACTGCTACCCTAAGTTGCACTTGCTACTACTAGTCTTATTAGCATTCCTCTATGTTTTCTCCCATCTAGACAACTTTCTAGATATTTTCATCAAGGTTTCTGGCCACCTAGTCTCCACTATTCTCTATTTATATCATAACTATTCTACTTGATTAGTATAGACTATAGAAGTACTTATGATAGCTACTGTCTTTAGAAGACTCTATTTTATCCTCTTAGGATTTCCTTAAAGATATGCTCTGCTCTACTGTACACTTAAGTTGCCCTAACAGTTTCTCTATATAACTATCTATTACTCTATGCATTAGTACTGATCTATTCTCTGATACTGTAGATATCTCCAAGTTGTTTACAAGTATATTATTCACTTCTTTCTTTTCTATACCCCTATAAATTGCCAACTCTAATGAACTCTGTAGTATTCTATCAACCTTACACATATTTTTAATCTACTTTCCCATACTCAAGATTATACTTAACTATTACTCAATTAGTTTTTCTATTTCTAACAGTTTCTGTTTACTAAAGTACTTTCTATGCTTAGGTAATAAAATCTCTGGTACATTAGAATAGACTAGAAAGTATTTAGAGTAGCTATCATCTTTAGAAACTCTATTCTGTTCTCTTAGAATTTTCTAGAGATAAGTTGTATTTTATGATTTTCCAGAGTTTCATAAAAACTCTGTATTTCTATCCAGTCTTCCTAACAGAATTCAGGATCAAATTACTATTCTATCAGTAGGATATTTTAATGATATATATTCTTTAAGGTAGCCAGATATATTAACTAGGTCTAACAAGTGAATAAGGTTTTTCAGTTGAATCAGAAAGCTACTTCTGTACCTCCACCAATTACTTATTCTCTCCTACCATGTAACCCTCTAAAGCTACTTCTACTACTTTCTCTGGCTCTTTCATAATCCTTCTCTATACTCAGTATTCTCATAAAGGTGAATACAATTTGCAAATGCTATCTTTACTCTGAGTAATAGATACTATTAATATAAAAGCCCAACCCATCTGATCTTGGAACACACTGTAAAGATATAATAGTTGGAACCTACTAATACTTCTGATATAGAAGACAGATCAGACAAATAGGATTTTATGTAGAAGAATCAGTGATCTGTACACTCTGGCCACTGATAAATAAGTTTATTACACTTTTTATAAAAGAATATAGTGAAGATTTCAGTGATTCTGTAAACATATCTGTTTTTCTGTCTCTTTTCTCTTTTTCTTACCACTCTAAATAGAAAAAATGCCTTTCTATACACCCAACTATCAGTATTCTTAATACCTGGAGTATTTTACTGTATTCTCAGAAACCATAGGTATTTCTAAATCTCCTGCTATATATATACTTATAAAATTCAATTCTACTTGTTAGAATTAAGAATGATGGACTTTGTTTCTTTTATTTTTTGTTTCTAATTTTATCTATTTGAACTTGGTTGAGAGATAGTGATATAATATTACAAAGCATGATAAAGACATGAAATCTGTTACATATTTGATTACATTATCATATAAAGAAAGATGTAGAAGGATTTGGAATAAATAATATCATACAACATAATTACTATATGCTAACCTTATGTATAACATATAGTCTTTATGATAGATAAGATATAGTCATATACAGACTATTAGCCTAGCATATATATAAAGATAGATACTTTGTACTGGAAACTCTATTAAGTTCTTCTTTTGTTCTTATACTTAAGCCTAAGTCATAACATTAGAATTTGATTCCTTTCTTGAGACTATTCAATATAGGACCCTTTCTTTTTTTCTTTTACTCTCTTATTATCTTCAACTAAAGGCAACACTATCTTTAGTCAAGAAGAATTGCTAAAACCTAAACATGAGAGATATACTAGCCAGATAGAAGAAGCTTAGCTGTATATAGTGTACCAAAGTCTACTGGTATGTTATAGATATACCAACATTTTGTGGATATATTATATATATTTTCAAATATTAGCTCTATGTTATAGGCTTACTTGTGATTTGTCTATGTAGAAGAATGTAGTGGTTAGTAATCAAGGTAGTCAGTAGAAAGTATAAGGCAAAACAAAAAGAAAGCCTGCTAATACTTATTAAGATTATTTTGAGTTCAGAGTATAAGTTTGAGAGCAAGGCTAGCACTAACTTCTCTCTACTATTCTTAAAAATATTATTTCCTCTCACACTACCACTATTATCTTTAGCACCCTTATCAATTTATTTCCCTCCCTGATATAATATGAGTCAACACAATTAAGTGGAGTAGTTGTAGCTTCTGATAAGACAGCAAGTAGAGCAGATAGCAACAATAGCAGCAAAAGTAGAAGAAGTAAGAGGAAAAGAGAAAATGGCTCAGAGGCCTAGAATTGTGTATCAAGTAAAGATAGCAAAACTTCCTTTGTTTAATGGAGAAGTAGGATAGGTAGCAGGTTTTTGATGGTATGAGAATTGTATATTAGAATGAGAATGAGGGATACAGAGATAGAAGAACAAGTTCAGTAGATATTAATATACATATAAGGAGGATTAACAGACATTTTGAAAGAGAATATATTGGAAGATTTAGAAGCAAAAAAATTAGAATTTACATCAACAGAAGACTTTTTGACAGAGTTAAAGATAAAGGAATTTGTATAGGAGCTTAGAAGAATAGCAAGAAAAAGTAGATATAAGAAATAAATACTGGTTAAGGAGTTTAAAAGAGAAATGAATGAGGTGATTAGAAGAAAGCTCATAGAGGTAGAAAGACCTCCAAGAAGCATTAATCAGTAGTATGAACATACTACTAATTTAAATTAATACTGGAGAGAGAGTAAAAGAGAAGTTGAGAAGTTGAGAGGCAAGAAGGAAAGTGGGAATCAAGAATAGAAACAGACTAAGATGATGAATAACAAAGAAGGATTTATGTTGCATCTAGTTCTATTCTGGGTTTAGCAAAGAAGATAGAAAGAACTGTGGATATCAGCAGGGTCTACTTCAATAGAAGAAGTAAAGAGAACAAATGTGGTAATAATAAGGAACTTGGCATAGCAACAGCAAAGAGTAGGGTTTATACTAAAATGGGATTCTTATACAATAAAGGTAAATCAGAGTGGGAACTACTACAACTACCACAACTGTGATGGTTTGAGACATTTGGTATGCTATTGCTACAATTATAAAATTGTAGAACAGAAGAGAAAGACTGAGTATAGAGATAATTTGAACAATGTAACTACAAACAATTTAAAAGTAGAAGGAAATCAGAACCTTGACTGAGTTTCTAATATAATATGTTCAACATACTAACTAGTTATGTTATACAAGCTAGTATTCTGAACTTAGGAAAATCTTTAAAAAGTAATGCTATGAAATTGGTTATGAGTTCAGAATTTGTAGAGAAGTAGGAATATAAGCTAAAGAAAATAAAAAGACTAATATATAGAACATAGAGAGAAGACAGAGATCAATGTAATAAGAGAGCAAAAATAAAATGTAACTTTAGCAATGCTATGGCTTGCTTGCTATAACTCTGAGAATCACTGGAGAACAGAAGAGATAAAGATAAGAAGATGTCTGGAAGAGTGTGGAAAGCAGTGGAGACCAAAGTAGAAAAAACCAAGGTAATAAAAACAAAAAGAGAAAGAAAAAAAGAAGTAAGAAGAAAAGGAAGAGAAAAAAGAAGAGAAAAATAAGAAAAAGCCAAAGAAGGAGAGAATGATGGAAATAAAGAAGGTGGTAAAAGAATAGGAGATTTATGATAAAGAGAAAAAATAGCAAAGTTCAAAGAAGAATTCAATAAATTTGTACTTCAAAGATTCTACAAATAGATTTATGTTTTTAGAAAGAAAGTAAGTGAGAGGATACCAACAAAAAAGATGTGGGATCACATATATCAGAGTTGAAAATGGTAAACTTGATTTTATTTTTACTGTCTTTTCATTTTCATTTTATTTTTATTGTATTTTCTACTTTGAACTTAGAGTTAGGGGTTAGTATGACATCACACATAACTATCACAAACTGTCACACATCTGTCACATGTCACAGAGAACATCATAGAAGATTTTGAAACAAAGATAACATTATATAGCATATATTACATATGTTGACTTTAAGAAAAATACATAGCCCTTTAGGATAGGCTAATGGTAGTATAGCATGGACAAGTAGTCTAGTGTATATAAGGTAGACAATCTGGTACTAGGAACTCCATTGAGGTTTCTTGTGTTAACTCTAATATAAGATTCTTTCTCTTAACTTACTCTAAAGTCCTGAGTTTGTAATAACATGATTGAGTTAAAGGAAGCATTTGTGCTACAGAAAGAGAAAATTTATCTCTTGTCTAGAGAGAGGAGAGAGAAGGGTACATTAGGCCCTCAAAGTCACTCAAATAGCACTAGTGTTTTTTGTAAAGAAAAAGGATAATAAGAAGAAGATAGTGCAAGATTATAGATCTTTAAATAAATAAACTATAAAATATAATTATCCTTTGCCTTTAATCTCAGATATTGTAGAAAATATTGGTATAAAAAAGTATTTACTAAATTAGATTTATATTAGAGTTATAATAATGTATAGATAAAGAAGAAAAATAAGTAGAAGGTAGTGTTTATGATACCAAAAAGGTCATTTGAACTGATGGTAATATTCTTTCAGCTAACAAACTTACATGTAATGTTCAAAATAATAAAAACAAGATTTTATAGAACTTGATTAATACTGGAGAAGTAGCAAGTTTTATTGATAATATAATAATAGAAACAAAAGAAGAAAAGAAGTATAATAAAGTAATAAAAGAAGCTGTTAAGAGGCTGGTAGAAAATGATCTATATATAAAATGGAAAAGGAAAAGATGAAGATGGTATTTAAAATCTGACTTTTCCAACCTTTTAGATAACCCTTCAGACTTGTTAAAATTACTTATCATATTTCTATCTAAGTTCCTAACCATCTGCACACCATTATTCTGATGGTTTGCTTAGCATTGTTCTACCAGATTGTAATAAACAGTATGATATTTAGAACTGCATCCTCTTTGGAAAATCTTATTCTATTCTCTTAGGTTTTCTGAAAATATATTATACTTGATTGTTAGCCTCTATAATATATACTTAGGTTTTTCTGAAGTTATAATCTCTACTACATCACTATGATCTTTCTCCAGTTGCTCTAATAGTAGAACAGGATTTTCTTTTTTAGAATCTTAAAGTATCAACCAGTATAATAGTTGCAAACCATCCACCTTCATGTTTCAACTTCTCTTACCTTTTCTTATCTTTTAACAGATATTCATCTCTAGTAATCATCCCATGATCTCTGTCAACACCAATAAGACCTTAAAACTCTTTGAGTATTATCTGTAGAAAGTAGCTAAGTACCAACATGCCTTAGAACACAATACTAACACCATACTAGCTAGTCTTGTGAACTAACTCCAAGATCTGTGTACTCTAATTTCCAATTCTACTCCTGTATTTGTAGGTATACTCTCTTTCCCTATGACAAGACCTCTATCTCTCACTGATACTCTTACATCTATCAACCATCTTATTACTTTAAACCCCATGTTTCCCTGTTATCAGACTTTAGTGATAATTAACATATGAGATATGTCTTCCTTAGTATCTGTTCTCTCTACATTCAGTTGTCAGTAGACCAGTTCTCTTACAACTAAGACAAGACATTTGGGCCTTCTCCTTCTTCAGAAGTGACTGGACTATAAAATGAGCTAAGAGCTTATTCAGAGAAGAGTCCAATATAGGTATCTTCTCTATTACCATCTAGCTAGAGTTTGAAGAACTTTTCCAGGCCCAGTTTTATTCTATCAATGCCATTGTAGAAGCAATCAATCAACTAAAACAGCATACTAACAGAGAAGCTATATTATAGAGGAATATCTAAATGAATTTCAAACTTTGATCTTAAAGATCTGCTATACAGACTCATATATTATAATGATCAAATTCTACTATAAACTTCAGATTACTATTTAAAACTAAATAGCCATCCTATTAGTAGAATACCCTAAAGACACTAATCTATTTGTATAGTTTGAGGCCATGAGATATATTGATCAAGCACAACAGGCTAATGAAGTCTTTTAATCAAATTAGAGAACCACTCCTATTTCTAGCTGCAACTTCTATATTCTACTCAGCTAAAAGTTTTATCACTGCTCCCTTGCATTAGCCACTCTATCTTATAGTATCAGCATTATAACAGTATTAGATACTAGTACTTTCTCCCAGAGTTCCCATAGATATAGATATGAAAACTTTATACTATCTCTGTCAGACATGTGAAGTCTAAATGCTAGCTTTTTTATTTAAGTTCTCTTATCTTTTTCTTTTTTGCTTTTATTTTCTTTATTCAGATCTAGGGTTAGGGTTAGAGTGATGTCACAATCACACTGTCACACATCAGTCACACCAGATAACATAGTCACAGGAAAGGATGTAGAAGATTCTAAAAAGATGATGTTATATAACATATATTACACATGTTGACCTTAAGGCAAACACATGGTCATTTAGGATAGGCTAGAGAAGTAATAGCACAGACCATTGTAGTTCAGTATATAAGGTAGATGAACCTGTACAGAGTTCTCTATTGAGTTCTCTTGTGTTAACCTTAATACAAGGTTCTTCCTATTGACTTGCTCTAAGGTCTTTGAGTTGTAATAATCTCCACTTAAACTATTAAGCAACAGAAAAAGTTAATGGAGAACCTGAATATCTTGAAAAACATAGACATACAATACTATTTGAAACCAGAGATTGCAGAGGTTGAGAATCTTTCTGATAGCATTATAAAGATCTAGGATTTTGTATAGAGTAATTAGCAATATGTGCACTCCAGTTGTTAAATAATAGGTTCACTGTATTAACAGTAATCTATAAAACACATCTAAGACTCTGACATTTTTGCATCCATTATCTTCTATTTATTGCCCTTGATGGGAAAAAAACTTTCTCTGTATCTTACTTTCAGTACTCTCAATGTTCATAAAATTTTCCTCTACTTTTTTGTTATACTTGAGACTACTGACACCTCCCAGTCTCTCTTTGTGCAAGCTCTGGTTAACTTTGAAGCTACTAGCATCTTTATCAACAGAAGTTTTGTAGAAAGACACTACCTTAACATCTGCCAATTTTCCAAGCCCATACCAGTTTATAAGAAGACAGGCCAGATATCTAAAGTAGTTAATATTATTCCTTAGTATAAGACACATGCATAATATACTCTTCTTACAGTTTTGAACCTTAGAAAATAGAATCTTATTCTCAGATTTACCTGGTTAAAGTCTCACAACTCTGAGGTTGACTAGTAGAAGGGAGAAGTATTCATGACTTACTGCTCCATTTATTGCTTAGTATCAAAGTTGTGAACCTTAAACTCAATATTTTTCTAATGTTCTTTCATTTTTATTTTTCTTTTTCTTTTCTTTCTTTTATTTTTATTTGTACTTTTACTTCTTATGGACAATGAAGAGGCACATGACTACAGTCACATGACATATCACATAAGGTGATGTTATAGACCCAGACTCAAGGAGAATAAAGCATGTTAATAACATGTTTACCTTATATAAAATATATAGTATACTTATGGTTAAGATATAGACATTAGGGCAGGAGTATTTATCATTAGCATGGACCAGGGCCTTTTAGTATATAAGATAGACAATTCTGTATAAAATTCTCTATTGAGTTCTCTTATAGGTTTCTTTTCTTAACTAACTCTAAGGTTTTGAGATTGTAACATATCTTGGCAATCTAAGTGTTACACTCAGGTTGCCAAGATATCCACAAGACTAATCAGTTAAGAATAAGAGCCCTAGATATATACTACTCTGGTCCCTTCCCTATAATAATAAAAGGCTCTGGAAGTAAAAGTCTACTAACCTTCAATCCTATATGCTTTTCTGCTAAGACTGGTGACTTCTTTTACATAATAAGAATGCTTTCAAACTGTTAGATATTGGATCTTTGTGCTACTACCACAACTTCTCAGAACCTCTCTTTAGTTTTAAGACAAGCTTAGGCAGTTGCTAGAAATACCCTACAACTCTTACTGCACATTTAGAACTTTGAGTTGGTATTTGCTAAGAAAAAATTTAATATACTCCCCAACAACCACCATTACAGATTGTATATATCTCTTTAAATCTCTAATGGTCACACTGGTATTTTTTATCAAGAAGAAGAATAGTTTTTCATGGTTGGTTCAGGATTACAAAGCTTTTAATACTATAATGGGTATTCTTTATTACTAATCTCTGAACTAGTATTTAAGCTTCAAGATGTCTGATATTTTACAAATCTAGATGTATGCTGGGGTTTTAGCAATATCTGCATCAAGTCCAGAAATGAGTAGAAGGCTGCTTTTTGCACAAACTATGATTTTTTTGAACTTCTGGTAATACTATTTAGTATGACTAATGGTCTCATAACATTCCAGATTATAATAAATAATATTTTTCAGGATCTCATAGTTAAAGAGATTATAATAGTCTATTTGGATGACATTCTCATCTTTACATAGACCTTATAAAACCACCACAAGACAATATACAAGGTTCTCAAAGTTTTAGCTAAGCACAAGCTGCTTCAATGCTTTAAAAAGTGTATGTTTAACAAGTAGTGGATAGAGTATCTAGGACTGGTAATTTCTGAAGATCAGATAGCAATAAACCCTGTCAAGATAGCTAGTGTTTGCAATTAGCTAACCCTATATAGTCATATAGATATGTAGGCATTCCTAGGATTTACCAACTTCTATTACAGATTTATCTATAGCTTTCTGGACATAGCCTGCTCTTTCTTTAACATTACTAATAGCCATATTACTTGGGTTTGGGATCCAGACCAACAGTGTGCCTTTGCAGTACTAAAGACAATCATTACCATAGTACTAGTTCTGGCCTCTCTGGATACCTCCACACCATCTAAAGGCTATGTATATTATATGCCATTGACATGTAATATAATATCATTATTCTGAGACCTTTTATGTCTTTCTATTGTATCATATGATTGTGTGACCATGACATGTGGCAAATATATGATAGTTTGTAATGTCATGCTAAATACTAACCTTGAGTTAAAATAAAATATAAAATAAAATAAAAATAGAGTTCATTGTTCACAATTCTAACACTTTGCAACTGAAGCAGTTTTATTTCAGCAATGTAAATAGCATCCAAGTGCATTCTTTAGCAAATCCTTATTTATAGTAGAATATAACTATATTAAACATAGTTTATATCTTATTATCTAAGATTTGATAAGGGTCTTTTAGAAGTCTAAATAGTTAGCTAAGCATTATCTAAGAATGCCAAAGCAAGATTTGGAATGATTTTTGGCTTTAGCTTATATGCTTTGTCTATTAGAGACAATTCATACTTGCTAAGAGTATCTGCAAATATAGTACAGAAGATGGAAATAAGAGCTATACTTAGTAACTGTAGATTAGGTAGAGACTAGAAGAGATACTATATAGATAACAATCTTGGCTTCAATAGATAAAATTGTGTCTAGCCTATACATTGTATAATTATATTCTCAGAGAACAGAAGCTTTGGAAGAGAGTTAAAATGAGTATGGCATAAGTCTAGGTTAATTATCAGATTAAAGAATAGTATATGGTATCTAATGTTCTTAAATATGAAAGTGATGATCTAATAATATTCTACTGCTATGCATACTCTAGGTTGTTGAACACTATGAGGATTGTCATTTGAAACTGCATAGAATTGATGAGAAATGCAGGGTTTAGTCCTTGAATTGATAGGTGATGGAATAGAGTGTAATCCATACTGGAAGAAAGTGGATGTCAAATAGTATATAACAATGCCTCTATAAGTTGCACTAGTTATATATTTCAGAAAAGTATTTAGGAGACTAAGAAAATAAGGCTACAAAAAGATGATAAAGTATGTTATTGCCAACACTAGAAGATAGTGTTAGTTTTAGTTGATTTTTAGGATAAGGCTATTACAGTATAAACTACTAGTTTATATACTACTTAGGATAGTTATCTAGAAATGAAGACTACTAAGTGAATTACCCTAGTTTCTAATAATCTTCAAATGATAGAGATGGAAATATATGAAGTTGGGAAAAGTTTAGTAAGAATATTTGAGATAGAATGAAGATGATTAATCCACACTAGAAGAGGTCTGAGAATACAGATGAGAAAAGAAGCATTATCTATAAGTTGAGACAAATATGGCTAAAATGGGATATGACAAAGTATAAGATCTATGATAAGATAATATTGGTAGTTATCCAAGTTCTAAAAAAGTAGAGGTATTTCCTGGAAAGTATGGAAACTCTAATTGAAATTTGGATAAATTACAAAATCTTAAAGTATCTTATAACAACCAAGAAGCTTAACTGTAGATAAGTACAGTAGTCATTGTACCTTACAAAGTTTGATTTTAAGTTATATCACTGTCTTTGTCAAGATCATTGACGGTGGACTTCATTTTTATTGTCTCTCTTTACTTTATTTTCTTTTTCTTTCTTTTTTTCTTTTATTATTCTATTTTTAGAACAACTCAGGTTAGGGTCTCCCGGTCATGCTGTCACATCAGTCACAAGTGATGGCATAGTCACATGATCAATCATGAGATAAAGTAGAAGGTTCCGGAATAAAGTGATGTCATATAGCATGGACAACACATGCTGGCCTTATGTCATACTCATGGTCATTTAGGGTAGGGTGCACAGTAGTTAGCATGGACCAGGAGTAGTAGTATATAAGGTAGACTACTTTGTATTAGGAACTCTATCGAGTTCTCTTGTGTTACTTAATACAAGAGTTGTTCTATTGCTTAAACACTTGAGCCTTAGATCATAACAGTCTTAGCAGATTAATGAATAAGTTTAACACCTTGTTATAAAAACCTGACTATAGTATAAGATCCTACAACAATAAGAATTTAGTACTTATCAAGCCAGAGTTTCTCATAGTTTGAGTTCTGAAAAATATAAAAGTGAAAGATAAGGAGAAAACTCTGTTGACAAATATCTGCTAGGGAAATTGGTTAGATAATTAAGAAGACCTAGTAGCTGTAGCTACAAAAGAACTTCAATAGTTATCTACAAAGTCCATACACTTTGCAGAGTAGTCCAAAATCAATTGTTTGCTCCTGTTCTAAGATAAGATCTATATTTTTGATATTCCAGATCTCCATCACTATATCATATTTCTTCACTATGATTCAAATATTACCAAATATGTAGAATGTTGTACTCTAAAACTACTGATGGTTGCAAATGTTTAGGTATATTAGTCAGTATATTAGTATATGCAATCTTTGCTTAAAAACAAAACTCATTCAATATCTGCCCATTGGTAAACTGCATTCTCTTCTTATTACAAATATAATATAAGAAACAATTAGCATAGGCTTTATTATAAGACTTTCCAAGTCTGTAGAATTTGATACAATAATAACTGGTAAATCCAGTGTTTGAGAACACTGGCTTCATTCCAACCTATACTATGGTAAATACTAAAAAAGTGGCTAGGTTCTTTCTATATTATATATGAAAGTTTCACAGTCTTCTCTTACACATATCATATCTAACTACAAACTCTAATTTGTTGTACTCTTTACAAAAGAACTTTACTACTTGCTCAAAATTGAGTTTATCTTCTTTATTACTTAGCATCTGTAGACTAATGAATAAACTGAATAGGTCAATCAAGAGCTAGACCAATAATTATAGCTCTCTGTAAGTAAATAACAAGATAACTAGCATGATCTTCTCCTCCTAGCTGAATTCTAGCACAACAATAATATATCTTCATCTACTCAGCAATCTCTCTTCCTCTTTAATACAAGACATCTTCCATAAATAGAATTTAAACTATACCAAAAGAAGTCAAAGCTAAAAGGAGTATCACAGTTTAATAGATGAAGTCTACACTAAGAGAAGTTAAGGCTATAATCCATTAACAGAAGTCAAGTAAAAATGATGTTAAGCTAGAATATAACAAGAACTGTACAGTACTAGCCCTTAACTGTATGCACAAGAATTCAAAGGGAATAATATCAATATCAGAAATTAAGAGAAGAGATGGAAATGTCTGTTACAAACTGTTACACAATGTGACATAGTATCATACATCTGTTATATAACACAGTCACAAGTCATAGTCACATGATCATATATCACAAAGAACATCATAGAAGGTTCTAAAACAATAATGTTATATAACATGTATTATATATATTGATCTTAAGACAAATACATGTTCTTTAGAGTAGGCTAAGTTTAGTATAGCATAGACTATGAGCCCAGCATATATAAGATAGATAAATTATACTTAGAAACTTCATTAAGTTTTCTTGTGTTATCTAATATAAGGTTGTTCTTTTACTCTTATTCTTGAGCCTAAGTTTTTAACATTTGATCTCTTTCAGTGTCTCATCATTAAACTGTACTCTAAAACCCTCAAGCATCTTCTATATATTATATTTGTATATAAGACTAGTAGTTACATTGTAAATTGTTAGTCTGATAATCAAATATCTAAGTAAACTCAATTTCTGATATTTAATAGCAACATATCATTATTAGCACTCAATCTTCTTCAGACTTTATTTTATCTTCTAAAGTTGTAACCATATGGCAAATAGACAGCAAATTACATAAGCTAAAGCCAAGGTTGTTTTAGGAAGTTTGCATTACTACACTTATCATATAGAATTTTCATACTCTATACATTTCTGAGCCAACTCTATGGGCTTTTATTTAAACCTTACACTGTGTAACAAGCTCCCTTAGAAAATCTAGTGAATAGATTACATAGCTCTTTAAGAGTTTATAATAACACTATTTATCCTAAAGATACTCCTCAAGTCAAATCTTACAACTGATAATACCAACTGATATTTACCTTGCTAGTCTTTTCTAGACTGTTAGAACTCTACAAAACTTATTCAAAAGTAAAAGCTAGATACTAATAATACTCACTTGAGAAATAACAATTAAACTGTTTACAAGTAAGAGAATTCAGATAGAGGTTCTTTTTTCTACTTCCCTCTACTTGTGACTTATATATTAGTCTAAAAATACAAGAAATAAAAGTAGAAAATATAACCTAAAACAATTGAAAAGATCTTCTAAAGTCTCAGAAGCATATAGTCTTCTTTTTGTTTTCTATACTGGTCTAATAGCCTATTTCTAGATTCTGCAACTTCTAATCGCTCATGTTTCTGCCTTATTCTACTATTCAAATGCTTGTGGCTATCCTAATTGTACTCATAAGTGCCCATTTTTCATACATAGTCTTTTACAAATTTTATAGCATTTTATATCTCTAAAAACCTCATTTTCTGAGAACTAGTTTGTTTAATAGCTACCACACCATCTCTTAAGTTGATATCTACTCAAGAAAGCTTGAGGTATTATCTAGAAGTATCAAGTCTTCTTATGAATACTTTTAAATAGGTTTTAAATACTCAAAAACTTGATAAGAGTATGTTTTCTCACAAAAAATCATTTTCTGGAAAAATATTGTAAATTATAGAAAGATATAGCTTAATATTATAACAAACATTGTATACTTGCTTCTATTATAACTTATGTTCAAGTAATAAAACAAAAGACAACTCTTATATTGAGTAATATAAGAGAACTTGATAGAGTTTCTAGTATAAGATAGTTTACCTTATATACTTCAAACTATAATTTGTAC
>Ga0157364_1004024_pt1 | contig 14511 bp, 13 predicted proteins | sample AttsexASBM2_FD_111476 | JGI IMG/M metagenome (GOLD analysis project Ga0157364, IMG submission 111476) | Fungus gardens microbial communities from leaf cutter ant in Ribeirão Preto, State of São Paulo, Brazil - Atta sexdens ASBM2 | ecosystem: Host-associated > Fungi > Mycelium > Unclassified ... | reverse complement strand
AGTTTTCATAAAGCAGACACAAAAGAAAACCTCAAATCACTCAAATAGCCTTTCAGCTCTAGAGCAACAGAGGGAGAGATGATGGAGGGAAAGTCTTTTTCCTCTCTGTGCCCTAGATTATTTTATTAGGATTACAAAGCAATAATACAACAAAAGAAAAGAAACAAAGAAAAACTTTCAAATTCCCAAAAATAGTAAGAGTGAAATGATGAGACGGCACCTCTCCCGATCACTTGGCTACTACTCCCCACTCCTCTAATCCTACTCTGGGGGTTCTTCTCTAAACAATGGATGGCTCTTGAGCCTTTTGCTAGGCCGTAGAGAGAGGCGGAGATCTCGAGTCGTCTTGCTCTCGAGCGCATTGTCTTCATCAAATACCTCTTCTTCTATCTCTCTACCTGACCTCTCTTCCTGACCTCTCTTGTCTTTCTCCTACTTCTCTATACCTCATCACATTTTCGAGTCTCAGTCTTCTTCTGTTAGGCTTGCAATGCAGTCCTCAAGAGGACTTGTCTTGTTAGTTCTTGCTATAATTAGCCATTGGTGATGATGGCCTTGCTCTGATGGTAACCTAGATTTTATAAATAAGTCCCTGCTGTTGAGATATGACATCATTCTGTTAGAAAACCATCTTCTAAGATCCTTTCTGCTCTTGAGAGCACTCTAGAGAGAAGTTCTGTTATAAATCTGTTATGAAATTCTCTGGATAATCTTTATGAGGTCTTTGTAGTGGTGGTCACAGCCACTACTCTACTACTCAAGTGAGGTACTTGAGTCCATGACTGGACATCTAAGAAACATCTCTGGGGGACCAAACTTATCTCTCGAGCTGGTTATTCTCATTATTATGGTGAAAGATATCACTTTTATTGCCTAAACAGCTGTCCAGCGTAACACCGCTGCCTGCCTACATTGCAGAGTTCCAATCTGTGTTTGCCAAAGAGGACTTTGACATACTGCCAGAGTACCACAAATGGAATTATGCTATTGAACTGATCCCCAGAGCGGAGTCTAAGTTATCAAAAGTCTATTCCCTGTCCCCATTAGAACAAGCTGAGTTGGACACCTTCCTGGAGGAGAACCTGCATACCGGACGAATCTGACCTTCCAAATCCCTCATAGCAGCCCCTGTGTTCTTCATTAAAAAGAAAGATAGTTTGCTCTAGCTGGTCCAAGACTATCACGTACTGAATGCTGTAACCATCAAGAACAGATACTCCCTCCCTCTCATCTCTAAACTTGTCTCCCAGCTCCACAGAGCCAGGTACTTCACAAAACTTGACGTCTGGTGGGGTTTCAATAATGTACACATCAAGCCCAGAGATGAATAGAAAGCGGCTTTCCACACCAACCATGGCCTCTTTGAATCTCTTATAATGTTCTTTGGAATGACCAACAGTTCTGTCACCTTCCAAACTATGATGAATGACATCTTCAGAACCCTCATAGCTGAAGGGATTGTAGTAGTGTACTTGGACCACATTTTGATCTTTATAAAGACAGAAGAGGAACATGAACAAGCAGTTCAGAGGGTCTTGGAAGTACTGGCAGAACACAAGTTGTTCCTTCGCCTGGAGAAGTGTGAGTTCCATCGGAAGCAGATTGAGTACCTCGGACTGGTTATCTTAGAGAATAAGGTCGAGATGGACCCTGTTAAAGTTGCCAGAGTCCGCGATTTGTTAGGGCACAGTCACACACAAGGCGAAGACTCTTAAACTTTAATGAGTAGTCCCAAAAGCTAAGGTGAGATTCAACTGAGGTATATCTACAACAGGATGCTAGTACTTATACTACTAGATCGTCAAGGCATGGTTCACATAGTACCTAACAGATAATTACACGGAGTCTAATATTAGTTACAAAGGAATCACACAGTATGTCACAGAAGGGAAAGGAAGGAGAGAGTAAGAACACGATCAGAAGGATAACAGCCCTTAGGTGGGAGCCTACCTAACTTACTAAGTGTACCTCTAGGGTGTCCCCTTACATTCACCCCCCCTTCTATGATCAACAACCCAGTGATCCTAGCTTCTTTTTAGATAGCCCAATACAGTTTCCAACCATCATGAGATCTGACTACCTGACCTTATTGATAGAGTTGCTAGGCTTAGTCGCGTCTCTCCAATGGCAGGAGACTGGTTAAGTCACTCCCGACAAGTACCAGTATATGGTCGACTTCCATCGACGTCAAGTCATTGCGGGAACGTAGGGGTTCAGGGCTGGCTATGCAAACAGAGGGCACTGTCGGTGTTCAGTTCCGACTTGTAGAGTGGAAAGGAGATGCCATCACCACAGTCCTACTGGAAGGAGTGGGAGGCAGTAGAGAGGGTGGTTGAGCCTTGGATTGAGAAGCCACAGAGGGGCGCGCTTGACTGCAAGTAGGTGTTGTCATTTGACAGGCCGAGGATTGAGGGGGAGGGGCAGAGGGTTGAGGAAGAGCTACTTGACACAGCGGGCCGGGGCCAGCGTTCACTGGGCCAGAGGAGGCCAAACCGTTCTTCTTCTTCTTTGGAACAGATACATGTTTCTGTGCAATCTGCTTACCTAACACAACTAAGGCATCACTGAGCTGCTTATTGGTGCCCTGTACAGAGACCAAGTACTCCCAGTAGCCATTGATCTCTTGTAAGTAGACCGAGACACAAGCACTTGATATGTCAGTGATTTGCTTCAGGCCGCATCCACCACGCCCAACCACATGTCCCACAAGGTCATCAGCGAGGACCAAGGAGGTGGAGAAGCGGTCAGGGGAGGTCTCCCTAGGATGATGTGCTGAAAGGGAAGCTGTGATGGTTCTGGCTGTTGCTGTATAGGAAGGAGCAGGGCACCATCGTGAGCGATTCTACTGGGTAGTGACAGAGGCAATACACTCGCCGGGTGCAGGTTTAGACATGGATCTGGGGAGTAGTTTAGCATTGACTAGAGCCTTCTGCAAGGCAGCAATCGTTTCTTCTAAGTGAGTAACCTGGAACTGCAAGGTGGCAAGCTGAGCCATAGTTTTCGTGGCCAGGGTAGGGTTGGAACATTTGGAGCATCTATGAGGCATCACTGTAGCACTGCGTTAACAGGGTGAGGGAGGGAAGCTAGAGCAAGAGAGGTAGAAGCTAGTATAGAGTTGAATCTTCTGTTAGGGCACAGTCACACACAAGGTAAAGACCCTTAAACTTTAATGAGTAGTCCTAGAAGCTAAGATGAGATTCAACTGAGGTATATCTATGACAGGATGCTAGTACTTATACTACTAGATTGTCAAGGCACAGTTCACATAGTACCTGACAGATAATCACACGAAGTCCAATATTAGTTACAAAGGAATCACACAGTATGTCACAGAAGGGAAAGAAAGGAGAGAGTGAGAACACGATCAGAAAGATAATAGCCCCTAGGTGGGAGCCTACCTAACTTACTAAGCGCACCTTTAGGGTGTCCCCTTACATGATTGGCCCATCCTGGAGAACCAGACTAATGTGCAGGCTTTCATAGGCTTTTTCAACTTCTACCATCGCTTCATCCAGGATTTCTCAACCATAGCCAGACCCCTCTTTGACCTCACTCATTCTAACAAGGTCTGGAACTGGGATGCCAAGGAATAGGAAACCTTCAAATGTCTCAAGATGGCAGTAACCACTGCTCCAGTCCTGGTATCATCCTAGGACTTGGAACCCTTCCACATTGAGACTGACAGTTCAGACTTCGCCTCCGGAGCTATCCTTTCTTAACAACTACCTGGAGAAGAAAAATGGCACCCAGTGGCCTTCTACAGCAAATCTCTGTCTCCAGTGGAGTGGAATTACAAGATCCATGACAAGAAGATGCTTACTATCATCCGTATACTGGAAGAGTAGAGGCACTTCCTAGAGAGAGCCTGATACCCAGTAGAGATCTGGATAGACCACAAGAACCTAGAGTACTTCATGACGGTTAAGAAACTCAACCATTGCCAGGCTCACTGGTCTCTGTACTTAGCTCACTTTGACTTCAAATTGATCCACCGCCCAGGACGTTGCATGGGGAAACCAGACGCATTATCATGGAGATCAGACTATGGCAATGGAGCCTCTGACAACGAAGACGTGGTCCTCCTATGACCGGAGCTCTTGGCAATCTGAGCTCTCAAAGGAGTTTAGTTGGAGGGACCAGAGAGAGACATTCTTAGAGAAATTCATCAAGGGAACCAGAAAGGAGACCAGGAAGAGCCAGTAGCAAAGGCAGCAAGGAAACTCCGACAAGCATCGAGTAAGATGGTCCGCTCTGTGGAATGGTTGGAAGACAAAGGACTACTCCAGTTCAGAGGCAAGATCTATGTTCCCTGGAGTGCGGACTTACAAAGGCCAGTGGTCTCTCTGTGTCATGACATAAAGATTGCTGGACACCCCAGATGCTGGAAAACACTGGAGTTGGTCTCTAGGGACTACTGGTGGCCTCAAATGTCTAGGTACATCAAACAGTATGTCAGCACCTGTGACCTCTGTCTCAGAACAAAGCTGATAAGGCAGGCTCCGGTAGGTGAATTGCACCCTCTCCAGATCCCGGACTCGCGATAGGATACACTTAGTGTCAGACTAGCTAACTCCAAAGCCAGAATTAAGCCAACTGCTCCTTTATTAGTGTTTGACAAGGAGAACTTGATAGAGTTCTCATTAGATTTCCTACACTACTTATACAACTACTACATGGTCTGTGCACTATTTTCCCACACCTATCATGTGACTCATCATGTGACATCATGTGATGTGATGCTGTGACTTTCTGTCATGTGACTGTAACTATGTGACACTTGTGACATGACACTTTTCCTGCACTTCCTTCTGTGTAGTAAGTCCAAGATAGAAGAAAAGAAAAAGAAAAGAAAAGAAATATAAATAATGACTTAGCCATTTTGCCAAGTCATGACACTTAGCATGGATTTCATCGTAGAACTCCCTCTCTCCTCCAGACATGATACAGTGATGACAGTGGTGGATTCAGTGTCAAAACAGGCACACTTTATTCTAATGCACATGATGGTAACAGCAGAAGGAGCAGCCAGGCTTTTCTTGCATTAAGTCTGGAAGCTCCACAGTCTTTCGAAGTGCATAATCTTGGACTATGGACCTTAGTTTGTAGCTCGTTTTACCAAAGAACTTTACTGCCTGCTAAGAATAAAGTTGGCATCTTCCACAGCCTGACACTCTCAAACTGATGGACAGACGGAGCGTGTCAACCAAGAGTTGGACCAGTACCTCTGGCTCTTTGTGAATGAGTAGCAAGACGATTAGTACAACCTCCTACCCCTGGCGGAGTTCTAGCACAACAATTACATCCACTCCACTACTTAACAGCCTCTATTCCTGCTTGACACCGGACAGCTTTCCCACATGGGCTTTGAACCCCAGCAGAACTCTTCTGGTTTAGAGACAGTCAACAAATTCATGGAAAAGATGAGAACAGCAATCAAAGAAGCAAAATCTATGATCTGCAAGGCACAGAACAACATAAAAAGATACTATGACTGACAAAAAACTCCAGCTCCGATGTTCAACCTTGGCAACAAAGTCTTTCTTGACGCATCAGATATCCAGACTACACACCCCTCGCAAAAACTCTTGCATCAATGGCTAGGCCCCTTTGTAGTGGAACAGCAGATTGGACCTATGGCCTATCGCTTAAAACTGCCACACCGGATGAAGCAACTCCATTCAGTGTTTAACGTAGTGAAGCTTACTCTGGCTCCAGACGACCCGATTACAGGACAGAAAATGGAAGACCACCCACTACCCGTAGTCATCAATGGAGAGACAGAATGGGAAGTAAAAGGGATACTCAACAGTCGTTGGCACTGGAGAAAATTCCAGTACCTCATCAAGTAGAAAGGATATGACCGCAAACACAATTCCTGGGAGTCAGCCTCCGAAGTCTCCACTCCAGAACTAATAGCAGAGTTCCATTGTAAATACCCTGGAGCTCCGAGACACATCCAGCAGGTAGAATCTGACAACATTTTTCATTCTGAGTCCATTGCTTCGAGACATAGCAATCTTGAAGAAGGGGTGAATATAAGGGGACAGCTCTATTTCCACCCCTAAACTGCACAGCAACACTCCAGAGCAGCCTAAGCCTGTTCAAGTATTACCAAAGTAATACTTAAACACACTCCAATCACACTAACTCTAACACTAAAAGAATGTAAACCTAGTATATAATGTAGAAGATCCCTTCAGGAGCCTCATTCTAATCTCTAAGGATTATCCTAGAGTCTTGTGTGCCCCAGTTGCCCTTACATGTACCCTTCTGAATAGGAGGAATAGTCATTTATTTGCAAGTTCATATTTTGCCAAATCTACTGTACTAAGTGTTACTAGGAAGGCTATTCAATGCGCTAACTAAGAGTCAGATACAGAACAGTAGTGATAGAGGACAAACCTTAACACTTACTGACCCAAACTCTGGAGCTCACATAATGTTACCAACCTATCCAAAGAGAGAAAGTCCTAGGATAATAAAGAAAAATACTAGACCAGTGGGAAATTTTTAGACAACCTCAAGGATCTAATAGGAGAATAGGGAGAGGTAGCTCTAATAATAGAACAAGGAAAAGAACAAGAACCAGAGATTACAAAGGTTCTGGATGCCAGTACAAAAGAGTTTACAAGAGATGAGGTAAACTTAATATTGTCATATTCCGGAAATATGATAATTATGTAATTTCTTTCTCCTAATAATCCTCCTAAAATTAATAATAGTAGGATAGCATAGTAGACTACTCTCCTCCTATTCCGCACTTACTATAAGTACTGAGTAGCTACCATGTAATTCTTTAGTCTGTATATTAACATCATCTGGTCCTAATCTCATCTTGTCCACTCCGACTCCTTCACTCGACTCCTTAGGACCTCTGTCTTGGCAACTTCCTTCACTCCAAAATACACAACCAACCTCGCGACTGGAGACTGGGGCACAACATATAAGTTGAAGCCAAGGTCGTTCAATAAGTCGCTCTCTACCCCGACGTTCTTGTCTCACAGCTGGAGTTTTCTTTTTATTATTGCTAAGTATATTCCTCTCTGATGTTGTACATTACTCCGGAATAGAGTGTGGTTCCTATTTATCACTCTATATCTCCTTCCTCCAGAATTCCATCCTTGATAAATGTACTTGGTAAAGTCCCTGACCAAAAGTTAAAAAGTGGCAGTAATAGACCAGGAGCTCTTGAGCTGCTACCTAGAAGAAGTAACTACGCCGTTAACCCATCAAAAAAGAGTCACAGCAGTAGAAGAAGTGCCTGGTCAGGAAGACGTAGTTAGTTAGTTTGTAGGAAAGAAATACAAGCCTGTAGCGCTGAAGGTCAGACCTGTGCTGGAAAAATTACCACAAGAATTCAGGATAGTAAGAAACATAACTGGGAATCCCCTGGAAGAGTTACTGGACATACCAGTAAAGCCACCACCAAGTAAGCCTTGCAGAAGGTATACAGAAGAAAGAATCAGGACTATGGATAATACCCACAAAGAAGGTTTCCTATGGCTGGAAGAAAGAAAGTTAATACACTACATAATTGGAATATAGAATAAAGCATTTGCATGGGATAATTTGGAAAGGGGAAGCTTCAACAAGAAATTTTTCCCGCCTATAGAAATTCCAACCATACTGCATACACCATGGGTAGAAAAGAATAGACCTATCCCTCCTGCAATTTATGATGAAGTGTGTAAAATGATTAAAAGAAAAATTGCTGCAGGAGTATATGAGCCATCGAATTCTTCTTATAGATCAAGATGGTTTACCATAGTAAAGAAAGATAGAAAAAGTCTAAGAATAGTACATAGTCTAGAACCCTTAAACAAAGTTACCATTGTACATTCAGGTTTGCCACCGGCAACTGAGAAACTGACAATGCACTTTGCAAGACATACTTGCAATGGGATTCTTGACCTGTATGTAGAATATGATAAAAGAAAACTCTCAGAAAAGTCAAGGGACCTTACTACGTTTCAGACACCATTCAGAGCACTGAGGCTAGTAATGCTACCTATGGGATAGATGAATTCAGTGCCTATCTTCCATGACGATATAACGGAGATCTTAAAAGATGAGAAACCAGAGTTTACTATACTGTATATAGATGATGTACCTCTGAGAGGACCGGCAACCAGGTATGAGCAACCGGATGGTAGCTACAAAACTGTGCTGGGGAACCAAGGAATGTGGAGATTTGTGTATGAACATATGATAAATGTGAATAGAATATTACAGTACATGAGATATGTGGGAGGAACATTCTCAGGACCTAAAACAATTTGTGCAGATAAAATCACAATTGTAGGTTTTGAGTGTTCATATCAAGGAAGGTGTCATGACTTGGCAAAATGGCTAAGTTAATATTTATATTTCTTTTCTTTCTCTTTTCTTTTCTTTTAGACTATTACTAAGGTGGAGTGTGGGAAATGTCACATGATGGTCACATAGTCACAAAGCATGACATTGGTCACATATTGGTCATGGTCATGGTCATGGTCACAACATGTAATAAGGTAGACACATGATGGGAATAATATGAGGACTATAGAAGGATGTTGCATAGCTACTGTAGTAAAATGTATAAGTAGTGTACAAAATCAAATGGGAACTCTATCAAGTTCTTCTTGTCAACTCGGACTTGGAGTGGATTTAAGTCATCTTGGTTAAAGTCTTGCAGAAGGATACCAACTACAGATACCATAGGAATTATTTTGAGATGGGGGCCCTGTAAAGACCTCACAGATATAAGAGTATTCTTAGGGACAGCAGTAAGATGTAGGAACCACATACCAGGATTTTCCAAGGTAGCTAGTCTACTCTACGACATGTTGAGAAAAGGACAGGATTTTTGATAGAGACCTAAACAATAGGCTATATAGGATGAATTAAAAGAATTAATTAAGAACTGTGTACCTATCAGGAGACCCCAGTTCCCTAGTAGTCAACCATTGGTAGTATCCGTAGACAGCTCTTGGCAAGCTGTAGGGTACTATATTTGACAGCAAGACATGACAGATCCTAAAGTCATTAATTATGTAAAATTTAGCTCAATTCTCATGGATGAGAGACAGCAATGCTATTCTCAGCCAAAAAGAGAGTTGTGCAGCTTAAAAATGGTACTGGATGAGGAAAATTATTTATTATATAGATGTAGGAATTTAATAATAAAAACTGATGCAAAATATTTGTTCGGTATGCTAAATAATCCAGGAAGGCTACCTAATACCACAATAAATTGTTGGGTATCAGAAATAAGACATTATCAGTTTACCTTGGTACATAAAGAAGAAAAGACCTTTGGGCCAGATAGACTATCAAGAAGAAAAGGATATTCAGGAGATAAAAAGACCAGAAGGTTTAATGATAGAACAGATGATGAGGGAGAAGAATTAGCTTTTCAAAAGAAGACCCCAGAACTGTCTGATCCGCTACCTCTGGAAGAGTTCTAGAAAGAAATAGACACAAGAACAGGATTCAGCCAAGAAATTAAGGAAGATGACTTGCTTATATTTGAGCAAGAGTTATAGAAAGTACTAGAAGAAACAAAGGCAGAGAAACTAGCTGTAAGGGGACCTCTAATCTGCGACTCCAGAGCCTGTTCTAGTCCTCCAGAGCGACCCTGTAGCCAATCCAATATTACTATGTAATATTGGGTCTTACTCCCATCATTCTGAGAGCATTCCATTGCCACCCAATGCACTTTCCTTGTTCAGACCCTGGTTACCGATGCAGGGATGCAAAGACACTGTAGTATAATGTAGATTATTCCCTCCAGGAGCCTCATCTAATTCTCTGAGGAATCTTCTGGAGGTAGGTTATAACCATATTTCATAAATTATAATTAACTGAGGAATCTCTTGGAGCCTTTCACTCCGGTCGCCCTTACACTAGCCACAAGAAAACTAATAAAAGAAGAAGGTTATACTTTGGAGCATAAAATATTTCTAGGTCTAAAGCTAGGACAAAGGATGATTCCAGACTTAGAAGGATGGGACGTAACTTTGGAAGAAAACCAATATGATAAGAAACTGAGATCTCTGGAAGCCAGGAGACAAGATGAAAACTTACCAGAAATCAAGAAGTGGTTAGGGTTGTGCAGTAGCTACAATGCCACAAGTATTAGTAGCTCAGAAGAAAGAAAGCTCACAAGGACAGCTTCCCACTTTTATCTGGACAAAGAAGGGAGGTTCTACAGAAGAAATGGAAATAGGTCTCCTCAACTAGTAGTAGGAAAGAAACATAGGATGTACATAATGATAGCAGTGCACAATTGTCTAGGACACCAAGAAATCTTTGCGACTACCAAGATAGTAACCGAGAGGTTCTGGTGGCCAGACGTCAAAAAGGATATAGCCTAGTTCGTAAGAAGCTGTCATGTATATCAGATAAGACAAAAGACAGCACTGGAACTACTACTAGTAGTGACACATATGCCATCAATTTTCCAGGTATTGTACGTGGATATCTTACATATAAGTCCACCATCTAATGGTTGCAGCTACCTTGTTCATGGAAGGTGTAGGTTATCCTCCTGGATAGAAGAAAGAGCACTTAGGAAGAAAAATAGAAGATCCATTGGACAATGGCTGTTCGAGGATGTTATTTGTAGATGGGGATCTCTAGTAAAAATAGTAACAGACAATGGAGCACTATGTTATCAAAGGACTATGATAGTTTTTAGTAATCACCCTAGGTAGATGTTCAGGAAGAACTCAATGGAGTTCTCTATTGAATTGAGCTACTACTTTATACTACTTTACAAGTGGCTGTACCCTAAAGTCCCATGGTCACAAGTCTTTCCAGAATGTTCTATGGTCACATGATCTGCTTACTTAAGTTCCCACACTATTTATATCTTGACCCCATTGTATGTCTTGATGTTGTGGATCAAATGTTCAAATGTGCAGGAAATTACTTCCTTCTTGGGGCTCTCATAACACACTATTTAAGAAAGTGCTAAGATGACTAGAAGAAAAGTATAGCATTAAAGGAGTCACAATTTCCCCATATAATTTGAAAGCTAACAGAGCAATAGAAAGACCATATTGGGATGTCTGGCAAATGTTGTATAAGGCTACCAATGGGGATGTCAGTAAGTAGTACTAGTTCTTGTACTATGTGATGTAGGCAGACAGGATCATGGTTAGAAAAGGAACAGGGTGCTCTCTGTACTTTATGGTAATAGACACACAACCAATATTGCCATTAGATATACAGGAGGCAATATGGCTAGTTAGTTACCCTAGCAAGATTAGTTCTACAACAGAGCTAATAGGATTAAGAACTATGGCACTAGCAAAATATGTACAACATGTTGAAGCAATAAGATCAAAAGCTCATAAGGAGAAAATGACTAGAGCAGCTAAACTAATACAAGAAAAACAAATAAAAGACTGGGACTTTAAGCCAGGAAGGCTGGTCTTGGTAAGAAATTCTGCCATAGAAGCCTTGGTGAAGAGGCTGTTTGTGCTAGGGGTTTTCCTGTTTTCTTTTTATATAGAAGTTCCCCAACTACTGTCTAAGTAGTAGTGAAGATAAAAGTTTAAATAAAGATAAAATGTGTAATCTCCTAAGGAAAGCACCCTAGTTGACACCGTATATCAGCATAGTATCTCTTGTGCAAATTTGTGGGAAAATAAATTTGGAAGTTGAAGATGAAAAGAAGTTGTGAAATTAAAGTTCTGCCAGTGTACCATAGTAACGGTGATGTTCAAAACTCAAAACTTGATTCTAGACTACTATATTGGCCTTGTGCCTGAGTTCTACCTGCCTAGTGTCACCCTAACGCCCTGTTTCAAAGTTGTCCTCACAGTAGCACTCTCTGGCTATGTGATCAGACTATCCTCATAGTAGTACTCTTGACTATGTGATCAGATATGAGACTTTGAATCTTCCCTGTATAACTCGACTCCCTAGCAATACTAAACTCTGTCTTAGAGCTTTTATGACGTTGCCTCTGCAGCTAAGTCACTCTGTCCTGTAGTCTCTTTGGTTTGACTCAGTCTTGAGTCGAAGCAACTGAATTACTGATCTGATCACTCTAAAAATAGATTTCCACTTTGAAAACTGTCACAGTTGTGCCATGGACCAGTAGTCACATACTATATGGTTTACCACTACACCAAAAGAGTGACGTTAGCAAGGCTACTTGCTAACAAGAATCTAGTTATTTATGTAGTTCATTTGAACAGGTATTTTGTTATACCTCCATGATACTATTTAGTAGCCACTTTTCTGTGACAAAAACCCAAATAGAGGAAAGAAACGACTGAGATTACTTGCCCTCTCCCTACTAAGTGGAGTTTTTATAGGTTTAGAGAAATACAAAAAGAAATATATGAAAAATAGAGAAAATAATAAACCCAGTCATAATCTATTATTACAATGATTGTTCCAGTAGTAATAGGGAGTCCCGTGCCTCCTTGTCTTTTCTTGATTATTTTCTTTTAGTTTTGCTAGGTCTGCTCCGCCCTTGCTGAGTTACTGGGTTGCCTACCATCAATCCCATGGCAATCTCCCCCTTTCTTTGGTTTATCTTAGTGACTCAGGACCTGACTCTTTCCTTTCCTGTCTAGGGAGTTTTAGGAGTTATTTCCACTGCTTTCTAAGGTACTTTGTTACTCCTTTATTTCTGATCATAGTAGATCAGTTTTTGATGCGCTCCTATTCTTAGCCATCACTGATTGAGTGATGTTGTGGCTATTCTTATTTTCTGCCAGGCTGCTGGTCCTGTTCCTTGTGATAGGCATCTCTCTAGACTTTTTCACATAAGGCTTCCTTTCTCTGACTAAGTTGTATTATAACTTGGCAAAACAGCTAAGTCAATATTTATATTTCTTTTCTTTTCCTTTAGATTATTACTAAGGTAGAGTGTGGGAAATATTATGTGATAGTCACAGAGTCACAGAATGGTCACATCACACATAGTCACAAGTTATGGTCACAACATGTGATGAAGAAGTTAGCTGATAGACATGAGGACTGTGGGAGACAAGATGCATAGCCACAATAGTAATTGTATATATAGTGTAGCAAATCTAATGGGGACTCTACATTGACTCCAATTCTCGTCCCACCTTTTCTCTCTTTTCCTTTCATATCTTTTTCTTCCCCAACTGTATAGTAATTTGGCTATGAATTCCCTTGGTAATTCCTGGCTAAATTTCTTTTCTTCTTCTTCCAGCTCCTATCGCCTGAGTTCTTCTGCCTCTTCCCCGTACTCTCTCTCAAACTCTTCTACCAACTCTTTTGTGTTTCCCAGGTTTTCCCTTCCTTCTCATGTATCTCCTTCCACTGTATACCCCTTCCATCGTACTAGGAACTTTTCCTTTCCTCGCACCACTCGTTTGTTTAAAATTCTCTCCACTTCAAATTCCTCTTCTCCTTCGATAATAACCAGTTTTGGCAATGTCTTCTTCTGCCCTTCTACCTGTGGTTTGTAGAGTCATACTCTACTTACATTTACTACAGGGTGTATTTTAATGGTCTTAGGTAATTCTAACTCTACTACATTACTAGAGATGATCCCTTTGATTTTATAGGGCCTTACAAAGCGTTCCATCAATTTCTCCGATCTTTTGCCCTTTATCTGCCATTTCAAGTCCTTCGTACTTAACAGTACTAAGTCCCTTACTTTATATTCCTCTCCCTCCCCTCGTTTCCTATCTGCAAACTTCTTTATTTCCTCCTGTACTTTTTCTAGTGCTGCTTTTGCCTCTTCCTGGATCTTTTTCATTTTTTCTATGAACTTCTCTGCTACTTCATACTTTCCCTTCCTTCTTCCCTCAAATCCCATCCTTGGGTCTTGACCATAGTTTGCTTTGAATGGCGACACTTTTGTTGCTGCGTGAATTTTGTTGTTGTATGCAAATTCTACCATTTCTAGCCAATCTGGCCATTGTTCTTGTCTGTGGTCAATAAAAACCCTCAGGTACTATTCTAACTCCTGGTTCACTCTTTCTGTCTGCTCATCTGTTTGCGGGTGGTAGGCCGTCAAAAGTTTTGTTTGAATCCCCAGCAAGTTATTCAACTCCTTCATCATTCCTGCTGCAAACTGCACCCCTCTGTCTGATACGATACTTTCTGGAAGCCCATGCAGCTTCCATACTTGATCACTGTCACAAACTTCATTTGGCCATATTTCTATCAATTCTTCATCGATTCTCATAGTCTCAACGGCTACAAAAAGCCCTTGAAAAAACCTTTCGATAGATACCAGTCACGTCTCGAAGCAATCAATAATAGCCGAGATATTAGGCAGATCAACTGGTAACCACCATGGTACCGTTTATTAAATTGCCAATATCTCGGAAACCGCCATGATCTAAGCTTTGCTTTTAGGCATCAGAGAAGCCCTCTTCATACTGCTCAGAATGAGCCTAAAACGGCGCCGAGGCAATTAATATTAGTGGAGATATGAAGACCTCAATGTTTGCACATGAACTTTATTAATTACCCATAGATAGTCATCTGTCCTTTTCTTAGAACAAAGGACAGCCTCCATAAGGTTAAGTT
>Ga0157364_1004023_pt1 | contig 14511 bp, 8 predicted proteins | sample AttsexASBM2_FD_111476 | JGI IMG/M metagenome (GOLD analysis project Ga0157364, IMG submission 111476) | Fungus gardens microbial communities from leaf cutter ant in Ribeirão Preto, State of São Paulo, Brazil - Atta sexdens ASBM2 | ecosystem: Host-associated > Fungi > Mycelium > Unclassified ... | reverse complement strand
TTGCTTCTTCTCCACAGTTGCGCCAAGACCATCTTGCTTTAAATTACTGATAGACCAATCGATGAGCTCAGGAATGTGATCAATTCCAACAACTTTGCCCGTGGGCCCAACAAGATGGTGAAGAACAGCAGTCAGATATCCAGATCCGCTCCCAACATCGAGAACTTTAGCTCCGGGTTGAAGAAAAGGAAGGAGGTTTTCTGTAGCATAGGCATGCTTGAGGAAAAAGTGGGTCAGTCGTTGCGTATACATACGGTCCGCGGCGACACAATAATACAAATACTGACCATGTGAGGTGCACTAATTGTAGCGCCATGTCCAATAATCCTGTCAAGTAGCTGGATAAGCCCAGAATTTCTTGCAGGACCACAAGAGACGTAACTGAGGAGAATCCTCATATGCACTGCTCCCATTAAGCACGTAGTTGGCTCGATCTACATTTATCATGGCCTGAGGAACCAGCAGCATGCCAAGCAGAGAAGAGGCTTCACGTTAGTAACTATACCGGGAAGCATACTGACAACATGCGGTGCTAACTTTTGCAGTTCGATCGGCATGAAAAATTCCAGACTTTCTCATATTGTTTATGAGCTCAGCATTGGTTTTCCCTGTACAGTGCCACGCCATTCTTATATACCGTCAGAGAACAAGATGAAGTGGTTCCGGAACCACTGGGATCAGTGATGTACGTCCGGCTGGAGCTGATGTAATCTCTTTTTTTTCAAAAAAAAATCAACATTTTATTACACGGGACACGGTGGTAGACCGTCAGTATACTATACTACCTTTGCAGACTCAAAACTTCAACACTTCAACTACGGCACCCAACGTCAAGACTTCTTTACCAGCTATGTCCTTTGCAAACGACATAGGGATGGACAATCAAATAGGACGAGTTCCTATCACTAATCCTGAGGTAAGAGGGAGAAACCCTGTTTCCTCTGTCAACATTTCTAGAGAATCCTCGATGGCTTCCTCTGGACGGTCGACTCCTTACCACGAGAGAATGGACACCGACATGGACTGTAACCCCACCAGCGGAGAATCAAACACGGAACGTCTTGAACTGTCCTACGAGGCAGAACAAGAAAAAGCGTTAAGGGTTGGTATGGCGGTTAACCAACAGGAAACCTCGAGGCCTCTGAATGTTAACAATGAGGCCACCCCTACTCATGCCCCCATGAGGATGATGTCATAAACATCCAACTCCCATATGACCTTCAAGCCCCGACCGAACCAGAAATATGGAGTAGTTCTTTCCACCCCATTTCCCTTCATGGCTCCATCGAGCACTTCGCGTCTGATTCCAATAACATCAAAGTGACCTTAAATTTCTTGGCCAAGTACATTCAAAACAAACAAGTCAATAGCAGCAAGGCTAATGATCTCAACGAATTCGATGGCATGGGTGATGCCATCTGGAACTTCATCTCGGCAGTCTATGCAGCTAGATGGGACACATTGTATACTGATCAAAAAACTAACACCCTTAGGTCAAAAATTTCGTCTAAATTTACCCCGAGAACTTCCCCGATAAACGGTAACAACAAGAAAGAAAGCCCAAAATCAGTCCCAATTACCATTAACAAAGCTCCACCCCCTCCTCCTCTTCCGGCCAAATCCAAGAAGGAGATCAATGTCATCTCCAAGTATTTCCAACCTAAAAAGTCTATGGTCAACAACAATGTCCAAGGATCCAACATCAACTCCGGAAAATCTTATGCTCAAGCCTCCAAACCTTCAGCCAATACATCTGAAGTTTTGAAAATTAAGGAGATGTTTCTGTTGCTTAATGCCCAAAAAATCGATCAAGTTAATAATATCATCAATGGTCAAAACAAGCTGAAACCTTGTATCAAGATGACAACTAAAGGTCCATCAAGAAAGCAAATTATTATTCCCATGAGCGGTGACAATGTTTCTTCCTTCATGAAGAGCTCCTTCCTACATGTGGCTAACATTAATAGACTTTTATGCAACACAAAAACTGACATTTTAGTTGACTACATTTGTTCTGACAGCATAGGCATCAATATTGTCACAAACAGAGTCACTCAACAATCTGACATGTCAATCATCGATCAATATATAAAAAATTCAAACAATATCAATTCCCTTCAGGTGGAAGACTCTTGCCTTCCCAAGTCTAAATCCTACTTGAAAATCATCAGCATCTCATTCTACTCTCACGCGAACTCACAAGAGAAGCTCACATCAATCGACATCGAAACAATCCTCAAGCAAAATCACATTTTTGACAATATTTCTCTTGCATCCAAACCAAGAGTAATTAAAATATTTCTGAAATCTGACATGGCCATTGTTTGAATAGACATTTGGAATGTCCAGAGTGACCATAATGCTAAAATGTTAATCAATAGGTGCTTCAATGTCAGCAACTACATTGCAACTATTCATGGAGCAAACATGAACCCTGGCGTTCCCCAGTGCAAAAACTGCTGGAAATGGGGGCACACAACTTTTTCATGCAGGATTCAAGGTGCCAAGTGCATCAAATGTAATAGTCCCCACAGATCTGAACACTATAGAGAATTCAGTTGGTGTTGCAAGGCAAACACCAAGATCAACCCGCCTAGGCTTGAAACCAAGAAGAGCAAACCATGCCCTCACTCTTTCAAATGCTCTAACTGCAAGGGCGACTATTAAGCCGATTCCAATCAGTGTTTGTTTTGGAGACACCAATTCAACAGAGAATGGCACCTGAACAAATATGCCAAGATCCATGAAAACAGGTCGAAATCAATTCGTTCTGAAAGAAATGGCTCTTCTACCAAATGATCATTTGAAACCTCAAGATCTTTTCTCAAAATGTTCATAAGAATTCTCTTATTATCAACACAATCCTCGAAACACAAAATTATTTTGACATCATTTTAATCCAAGAACTGCCATGGTCCAAAATCCAAAAGATCCCAAGCACTTTGAGTTGTGAAGGTGAACCTCTCATGGGAATGTGCCATCATCCCAACTGGATCTCCTTTGCAAGATTTCCTTCAGATAACAATGATTTCCCAAGAGTAATTACCTATATTAATATTCGTCTCTCTCCTCTTCGTTTTCTTTTACACAAAGACATCATTAACCATTGAGACATCAGTCTTATTTCTTTTCTCAACAATAATGTTTGCCATTATATTTTGAATGTTTACTCTGACTCTTCTCATTTGGCTGTAAAGTATCTTAAGGATACTGAAGTCAACATCAATAACATTCTTCTCATGACGGGTGACTTTAACATCAGAAACAGTTTATGAGATCTGTCATTTCCATTTCACTCCTCTATTAGCAATGATTTAATTATGATAACAGACTCTTTTGATCTCATCCTATTCTCTCCAACTAACCCTTGCCCAATCAGATACTCTGACATAGCAGGGGAGTCCAACTCCGTCATAGATCTTATATTCCTTCGATTTAGATCACAAGAACTGGATAACCATTTCATTCTCCCTGAGTCCTGCCTATCCTCAGACCACACTCCACTCACGATTGATATTCCTATCTTTGAAGAGATTATCCATATGTTTAAACTCACCATTATTCCTAAAAGCAATCAAGAAACTGGGTTTATCAACAACGTCATTTCGAACTTCAAAAAGCTAGAAACATCAAACATCAAGGATATCGACAAGCTGGAACGAGTAGTCAATCAGCTTGGTTCAATTATTGACAAAGCCTGGTCAAATAATGCAAAAAAATCAAAAATTTCTAAACACTCTAAACAATGGTAGTTGGATTCATGTAGTCGATCGCTCAACACCTACAGGACATCAAAAAGTCGTGAAAACTGGAAGTCATTTAAAATGACAGTGAAAGATGCTAAGCAAACTTTCTTTGACGACAAAATTCAGGAAATCGCAAATAAAAGCCAAGGCCCATAGAAATTAATGAATTGGATCAAGAAAAGAAAACTCCCAGCGACTGAAGTTATCAAACACGATGGCCATCCTTATCTCATACCTGATAGCTTATAGAATTCCCTTCATAGTTCCTTTAACACGGCTTTTCACTGCCAAGTTGACCTTAGCATCCTGAATGAAGTAGAGTGCAAACCATCTCAAAGGTGGAGTCCTTTCTCTAGAACCAAGTTCAAATCAGCAATTAGCAAATGCAATGACTTATCTGCACCAGGACCAGACAAGCTAACGTGGTGTCACTTGAAACTCATCATCAAAAACGACGAATATCTATCCAACATCATCAACATTGCTGACTCTTGCATCAACTTAGGACACTAGCCAAAATATTTCAAAATTTTGACCACTATCATCATACCCAAACTGAACAAATTGTTATATGATCATCCAAAAGCCTTCTGCCCAATAGTCCTTCTCAACACACTAGGCAAACTCATAGAGAAAGTGGTCGCTGAAAGACTTCAATTCATAGTTGCATCCAACAACTTCATTTACCCAAGTCAGCTAGGCAGTTTGAAATTCAAGTCTACCTCAGACACTGGCACTGCACTCACCCATATCGTTCGATCAGGATAAACCAAGGGAAGATCCACTAGCACATTGGCCTTTGACATCTCCCAATTTTTCCCTTCACTAAATCATAGGATCCTTGTCCTTATCCTTGAGAAAGCTGGTCTCGATCCCAAAGTCATGACATTCTTTGCAAATTACCTGATTCAAAGAAGTACAAAGTACCTATGGAACGATCTCTCATCCCCTATATTTGATGTCAATGTTGGAGTTGGACAAGGGTCTGCACTTTTCCCCATTCTCTCTTCTCTATATCTTTCCCCATTACTCTACATTCCAGAAAACAGGTTTAAAAATCTCAGAATTCCAATTTCTATTCTTTTCTTTGTTGACGATGGCCTCTTTATCACTCAGAACAAATCTATTAATATTTCTCATTCACATCTTTTCTATAGTTATAACATTCTCTCTAAACTATTGGACAGTTTTGGTCTCATTATTGAACATTCTAAAACTGAAAATTTCCATTTCAACAGATCTCAAGGTGTCTTCAACCCTCCTCCCCTCGATCTTTCTCCACTTGGAAGACCGATACTATAACCCAAGAATTTGTGGAAATACTTGGGCTTCATCTTTGATCGGAAACTTTCTTTCCACAAACACATCGACTATTACACCAACAAAGCAATGTCAACAGTCAAGTGTATGAAGCTTTTAGGAAATTCATTGCAAGGCATCAGCTCACTTCAAAAATGACTTCTCTACAGATGCTGTGTCCTTCCAATAGCCCTATATGGCTTCCGGCTTTGGTTTTATAACAAGGCCCCGATATCATATCACATGAAAATTCTCAACAAGATGCAAAGAAGAGCTGCTATTTGGATCCTAGGGACTTTCAAAACATCACCTTCAGAAGGCATTGAAGTCATTGCCAGCATCATACCTATTAGATTCTATCTCCAAAAAATTGTCAAAAGGTCTCAAATTTGACCTTTCAAACTCCCTGACAACTACATCTTGAAAAATCTCTTAGATGATTCTCCTCCTCTATCCAACTCAACAAATTCTCACAACATTGGTTCATTAACCAATCGACAAAGATCTACAGCCAAGGGGCATCTCATTGATTCATACACCAAATCTTTTGGGATTTTCCCATCTTTTTCCCCCCTTAATTCTGAATTTTCCCTGGGTCATTGTATTATTGACAATTTTTCTAACCATTTTTCTTTTAATTTAGTTTATAAAAATGAAAAAGGAAAAAACAAAATCTGTACTCAAGAACTAGACAACATGGTTCTCCACAATTCTCCTCTTCCTCATACAGCCCTCATGATAACAGACACTAGCATCAAAAACAATATTGCCATGTCTATCTCACACATCCACTCAGCAAATCGCCCTCTAATCAAAACAGTTCACCACACTTCATTTGTAACAAGCACTGAAGTGGAACTGTTTGCTATCAGGTGTGGTATCAACCAAGCCTGCTCTATGGATAATGTCTCCAAGATCATCATTGTAACAGACTCGATTCACGCAGCAAAGAAGATTTTCAATAGCGAATCTCACCCTTTCCAAATACATACTGCTGCAATCCTTCATGAATTGCAGAAGTTCTTCAGCTCTAATCAAGCCAATTCCATTGAATTCTGGGAGTGCCCAAGCAGCCTCAAATGGAGATTTCACCATGACATCAATAAAGACTCCAAATCTTTCACAATAACTTCCATATATCCTTGCAAAATCTCTTGAGACTTTTGCAAGAAATCTGATAGTGACAACATCATCAACCAATGGAAGATGATGTTTCAAGCTTCTGAAGGAAAAGGCAAACACTTCCTAGATCTTCTAGATGATGACTTCAACACTATTGAACCATCTTACATCAAAGATGGACCATGGCTTCAAATGTTTGGTCACTCCAACTCACTATATGCTCATACTACAAGAGCGATCACCAATCATGCTCCCATCAGAGAGTATATGTTACGATTCTTTTCCAGCTTGGACTTTTCATGTCCATGCAACACTTATCCAATTGAGTCGAGGAGACATATCCTTCACGAGTGCAAAAGATTTAATAAGTATTGAAATCTGAGAAGAGATGCATTGAAACATTTCATTATGTTCTTGACCGCTAATCTGAATGCTTTCGCATTCACTGACAATTAATCTGTTCTCTAAGTAGATCTTAGATACTTTCCTTTTCTTTATCCTTTGATTAGTTCTTTTCTTCTCTTTATCTCTTTTCTTTTCTTTTCCTCTTAAATTCCATGTTAGTTTGCTTCCTATGTATGTAGTTACGAAAGTAGCTACCATGGTCTGCCTTCGTGCGCTGTGTAATAAATTGTTGATTTAAAAAAAAAAACAGTGGTGGACCATCGGTGGACTATGCCACTAGAATGGAGCAGCTCAATGATATCTCTGATGAAGTCAAAACCAGAGACCCAATCAACAGCTCACAACTGTCTTATACTGAACTAAAGGAAATCCAGGTCAATAGGGCAACTGACCATGAGAATAGGGTATGTTCACAATGAGGCATTGAAAATATGCCTGCTCTCAATGCTTCAATGTGTCAATGATGATGTTATCAATATTTAATTGCTGTATGATCCCAATGCCCCTACTGAACCTGAATTATGGAATGGAAGCTTCCATCCTATTTCACTTCATGGATCTCTCAAGCATCTGGCTTCTGATGCAAAGAACATCAAGGATTCTCTAAACTTTGTCGCTAGATACATTAGCAACAAACAAATTGACCCAAAATGATCCAACAATATTTAGAATTTTAAGGGTGTTGGTAAGGTGGTCTGGAACCTCATCTCCTCAGTTTATCAGTCGAACTGAGACTCTTTAATCACTAACAAGAACTCTTATACATTAAGACAGAAAATTTCAGCAAAATTCACTCCTAAGGTAAAATCTATTACTAGTGGAAACAACTCAAACAAGAGCAAATCAGTTCCTGCAAGCATTGAAAAAATCCCCCCTTCTATTCTCACTAAGTCTCAAAGAAAGTCAATCAAATTTCCAAATATTTCAAAAACCTTAAACTAACTCCTGTCATCAAGTCTAATCCCAAATCTTATGTACAGACTTCTAAACCTGTTTCTCATACAAAAGAAGTCATCAAGATAAAAGATGCATTTCCTGCTCAGAAAATTGACCAAATACAGAACATCATCAAAGGTGAACCTAAACCTAAACCTTGAATCCAAATGACTACCAAAGATCTGTCTAGAAAACAAGTCATTATCCCAATAAACAGGGATAATACTGTTAAATTCATGAAAGAGAGTTCCCAACATGTCTTTAATATTAATAGGACCTTAAAGAATGCTAAATCTGATGTTTTGGTTGATTTTATCCAATCTGACCAATTAGGTATCACAGTTGTTATCTGTAAAGTTATATCTCCCTTTCAACCTACAACTAATTGAGAATTATGTCAAAAACATCAAAAACATTAATATTACAGATGTTGATGTTCCTTGCCTCCCTCAATCAAAGTACTATTTGAAAATAATAGGCATCTTATACTGTCCTTATGATGACCTGTCAAAACACCTTTTGTATAATAATATTAAAGAAATTATCAAGCAAAACCAAATCTTTGACAATATTATACTTGTCTCCAAACTATGTGTTATCAAAGTATCACCTAAATCAAACATGTCCATTGTTTGGGTGGATATATGAGATGTTCAGAGTGAAAGCAAGGCCAAAAGCCTTATTAATTAGTGCTTTAACATAGGAAACTATATTGCCACTATTAGAGGTACAAATATGAACCTGGGTGTGCCCTAGTGTAAGAACTGTTGGAGGTGGAGCCATGTAACTTTTTTATACAAGATCCAAGGAGCAAGATGTTGTCAAGTACAGTGGTCCATATAAAACCAAACACCATCACTAGTTTGGGTGGTGTTGCAAGGCAAATAACAAAGTCAATCCTCTCTAACTTGAAACAAAGAAAGGTGAACCATGCTTGCATGTGTTCAAATGTTCAAACTGTTGTGGTGATTACTAAGTAGACTTTAACTAATGTCCATTCTGGAAACATAGGTTTAATTACAAATGGCACAGCAGAAAATAAACCAAAATTTGTAAAAATAGGAATAAGTTGATTTGCTCAGTTGTGAGCAGTACTCAAGTATGATTTTTAAGAATATTAAAGTTTTTTCTCAAAATATTTGCAAAAACAGTCTTATCATTCATTCTATCTTTGAAACATGTTCAGATTTTGACATTATTTTCATCTAGGAGCCATCTTAGACATATATATGCTCTATCCCAAGTCTACTCAATTGTAAAGGCAAAGAATTAGTGAGCATTTCCAACCATCCCAATTAGGTTACGTTCTTCAGGAATCCAATAAACACTAGAGACTTTCCAAGAGTTCTGGTATACATCAATAGTCACATTTCATTTTTCTGTTTTTCTCGTTGTAATGATATTTTTAATCATAGAGATATTTCATGTGTCTCATTCTTCAATCAGAGCTTGATTCAATTTCTACTTAATATATATTCTGATTTGTCTCAGTCAGCTTTAAAGTATCTCAAGAATACTGAAGTTGACTTAAACAATGTCCTCATTATGACAGGTAATTTCAATATTAGGGATTGTTTTTGAGACCCTTGTTTCCTGTTCTACTCTTTTTATAGAAATATTCTTTTTGATATTGTAGATTTTTTTCAGCTTGAAATTTCTAAACATACTAAAAATTTCCCCACCAGGTATTCTGATAACAATCAAGATTCTAATTCTGCCCTCGACTTAGTCTTTTTTTGTCCTGAATTGATAGAATTTAATACCTATCATATCCACCCAGATTGAAGACTCTTCTCCAATCATACACCTATCTCTGTCACGATTTCTATCATTAAGGAACAAGTTCAGTTATTGAAACACATTCTTATCAAGAATAGTGAGAAGGAAGACCAATTTATCACAGAATTGAAAAATTCCATAAAAAATCTCAAGACTGATTCTATTCTCAATATTAATGTTCTTGAAGAAATCATCAATTCTTTGGCTATAAATGTCAATGATTTATAGCATAAGCACTCCAAGAAAGTCAACATTACAAAGCATTCCAAAGCCTGGTAAGACAATAATTGTTGTAGAGACCTTAATATATACTGACATTTAAGAAGCTTGGATAATTGGAAGAAATTCAGAGAAATAGTTAAGAAAATGAAATGAAAGTTCTTTGATGAAAAAATTGACAAAATCACCAACAAGAGATGTAATCCATAGGAGCTTATGAGCTAGGTCAAGAAGAGAAAGCTCCTTACTATCAAAGCTATTCAATACAATGGGTGTCTATGTATCCAACTTGAAGACTTATAGGAAGCACTTTACAGCACCTTCAATTTGGCTCAAAATCAACAAACTGACACCACCCTTTTAAATGAAGTTCTGAACAAAGATATTTCAAGCTAGCCATCTTTCTCAAAAGTGGAACTCATTGATATTATCAACAAGTACAACAACTCTTTAACTTCTAGTCCAGATAAATATTATGGAGTTATGTCATATACAAGTCCACCTGTCTGAAAACAACATCCCTGCAGTAAAACCACCTCTGAACCATACAAGCCCGCCTTTCATGGTGGCTACTTTTCTTACAACACATCTTATGGTGGTGTTGCAACCCTCTGGGTATTCCATCTTCCATGACGGAGATACTCCTATTCAACTCGGTCTTCCATGACAGAGTTACTCCTGTCAGTGTCTCAACACTGAAACCTCCACTCGGGGCAATAGGGGTTTTACCACTGAAACCCCAAGCATCTCCTATAATATCAGTTTGTATATAAGACTAGTAGTTACACTGTAATTCGCTAGTCTGATAATCGACAAAGATAACCTCTTATTGAACTCAATCTCCAGTGTTCAATGGCGATACACCAATCAGTACTCACTTCCACTCAGACTTTCTCTCCTTCATCTGAAGTTGCAACCATGCAGCAGACAGACGGCACAGCACATAAGTGTTATAGACTCAAAACCTTAGTATTGGTTAAGAGACTAAACCTTGTATAGGGTTGACACAAGAAGAACTCAATAAGGAGCTCCTACTCTATCTACCCGCTATATATACTACTTAGTCCTGGTCCGTGCTACAACATTATATGTCCGACCCTAAAGTCCATGCCTCTGCCTCATGTCCATTACTCATCCACCATGCGTCTACCTTAAGGCTACCATGCTTCCTACATGTGCCCTGACATCATACCCTCTACCCTACTCCATTGTCCTACGTCATCACTCTTAATCTCCGTCATACATGTGTACACCATGTGTGCACCATGAGGAACCCTTGTCCCTTGACATCATCTTCTAACCCTAACTCCAACTCTAGACTCTTCCCAATCCTTCTAGACCCTAAGTCCTTCCAGACTGCTCTAAACTATTCTAGCCTATCACATGACTTCCAGGTCATGTGCCTATCTCCTAACCCTATGTCCATTGTAGACTAATAATATACTAAGGTCCTAATCCTAACCCTAGTCCAAAGTCTGTCCACACTCTCGTACTATAACAATAAGCTGAAGCCAAGGTCGTTCCACAAGTCTGCTCATCTCTGAGTCCATTCTGCAGACTTCCATCCCAGTGTGAACTGCATCTGACAAGTCATCTTAAGGCCATTGTAAAAGACGAAGAATGCATCAATAAGTTGATAGATATTGCTAATGCTTGTATTAACTTGGATCACTGGCCATCTCACTTCGAAACATCAACCACAATTATCATTCCCAAACCAAACAAGATATTGTATGATTCTACCAAATCATTCTGCCCAATTGTTTTACTCAATACAACTAGTAAGCTGTTCAAAAAAATAATTGGAGAATGGCTACAGTTCTTATCAATCTCTAATAATTTCATTCATCTCTGTCAACTAGATAGTCTTAAATATCATTCTTCTACTAATGCTAGAGTAGTCTTGACTCACATCATCTAATTAGGCTGGGTAAAAAATTTGTATACCAGTACTGTTGCTTTTGACAATGCCCAGTTCTTCCCTTCTCTCAATCACCAACTTCTTTCTCTTATCCTAGATAAGATGGATTTTGATCATAAAGTTTCAAAGTTCTTCAACAATTACCTAGTCAACAGAAAAACCAAGTATTTATGGAACAATTTTTCTTCTCCATTCTATAACATTGATATTAGAGTTGGACAAGAATTGGCTCTTTCTTCTATTTTATCTGCTTTATACCTTTCTCCAATTTTTCATATTTTGGAAAATTGTTTAAAAAATCTATCTCTTTTCTCTCATTTGTTGACAATGGACTTCTTATTTCTCAGAACAAATTGCTATCCATTTCCAACACAAATCTTTTTTGTAGTTACAATGTTGTTTCATCTCTCCTTACCAAATCTTGTTATGAAACATAACAAAACTGAAGTTTTTCACTTTTTCAGATCACATAGAGTATTTACTCCTCCTTTACTACACTTATCCTCTCTAGGTGGACCATGTCTACTTTCCAAGACCACCTAGAAATACTTAGGCTTCATTTTTGATTGCAAGCTATTGTTTTGGGCTCATATCAACTTCTATGCAAACAAGGCAATCTCAACTGTCAAATATATGAAGATGTTTGGAAATTTTACAAGAGGCCTTATCCCTCCCCAAAAACAATGTCTATATAGATATTGTGTGCTTCCCATAGCACTTTATAGCTTTCAGTTGTAATACTACAACAAAGCCCCTCTTCACTACTCACTCAATGTCTTAAGAAAAATACAACATAGAGTGGCCATCTGGATTATAGGGGCTTTTTGCACTTTATCTATGGAAGGTATTGAAGCTATTGCTGGACTAATCCCTATTCATCTTCATTTGAAGAAATTATATAACAGATTCCTTCTCAGAGGATTTTTGCTCCCTCCAAATCACATTATTAAGTCATTTACTATCCATGACAATTCTCAACCCCTTACCAAACATTGAATCCCTTTGATTAAACTTACTTCAAAACAAGCCTTATGCCTTAAAAGTTCCCTCATTGACATAGATAATAGGTGTAATAAATTTTTTCTTACTTTCTCTCTATTATACAAGAAATTTTCTCCAGGAAATCATTTTTGTGATAGCTTTCTAGATCATGTCTCTTTTCACCCTAGACCTCAGGATGTCAAGGTTTAGATTTGCAAACTCAACAATGTTGTTATTGCTTTATCTTTAAATCCCTCATTGTACATCATCATTTCAGATGTTAGCATCAAGAACTACATTGTTACCTCTATATTACACATCTACTTGTTTAATCAGCTGATTGTCAAAACATACCATCAAGCCATCAATGTATCCACTACTGAAGTGGAACTATTCACCATTAAATGTAGTATTAACCAAATAGTTGGTATTCTGAATATCAAGTGAATCATTGTCATTACTGATTCATTGCATGTTGTAAAGAGAATCTTTGACTCATCCTCTCATCCCTATTAGTTACAATTTACTGCTATATCTTGTAAACTAAGAGAGTTCTTCCATAAAGGCATTAATAATAGTATTGAATTCTAGAACTGTCTCAGTAAAGAAAACTAATATCTCTATTTAGCAGTTGACAGAAATTCCAAAAGCTTTGCTGTATCAGCTTGTTTCCTAAGTATGTCTTCTTGGGACTCTAGTAAGAAACATGTCTATGACAACATTATATCTCAATGGAAGATGACCTTTTAAGCATCCGATCTTAAAGAAAAGAACTTTCTAGACCTTCTAAATGGCAATTTTAATCCTTTTAGTCCCTCTTATATTAATAGGGGCCTGTGGCTTCAATATTTTGGCTACTCCAACTTGCTTTGTGCAAAGGCTACCAGAGCAATTGTCAATTATACTCCAATCAGTAAATATAGACTTAGGTTCTAACCTAGAGAAAACTTTTTGTGTTCATGTAGGATATACCCTATTAAAACCTGACAACATATCTTGTACAAATATAAAAGGTTTAATAATTACTGGAATCTAAGAAGAAACATCATTGGTCACTTTACAATATTCTTCAAACTTAACAGCAGGATATTTTCATTTACAACATAGACATTTTTATTTCTTTTTATTTCTTTTCTTTTCTATTCTTCTTCTCAATTCAATGTTATTTCTGTTTGCTTGTACATAGTTACAAAGTAGTTATCACAGTCTGTCCTCATACTCCATGTAATAAATTGTTGATTTAAAAAAAATGGTAGTAGACCATGGTAGCTACGATGTAACTACTTATACAGAAAAAAAGAGAAAAAAGAAAAAGAAAAGAACAAAAGAAAGAAAAAAAGAAAAGAGGAAGTATAAGAAAAACTGATTTAGACTAAAGTAATAACAGTTACTGCTATTAAGTAATTTCTTCATGAAAGAAAAAGGCTCCTAGATTAAATTTAAGGAATGTAATAAAATGATTCAAAGACTCCCTGCTGTCAAGATCAAAGAAGGTGGACTTGACTTATTTTATCTTTTTTTCATTTTTTATTTTCCTTTCAATTTATTTTTCTATTTTCTATTTTTAGAACAACTAGGGTTAGGGTTGATTGGTCATGCTGTCACATCAGTCACAACCTGATGGCATAGTCATAAGATAAATCACAAGACTGGGAAGAATTCAGTAGAAAATTTGAGAGCAAATAATATTATATAACATAGACACCACATGTTGGCCTCATGGATTACACATGGTTGTTTAGAGTAGGATACACAGCAGTTAACACGGACCATCTGTAGGACTATATATATTATGAACAGTATCTTGAGGATATAGCATGAAGTTGGGTTGAGGGTATGACAACATGATTGGCTGCACCAAAGTAGTCTCAGTCAGCACCTCATGTAGCAGGTGCCACAACCTCATTTTCTTCCTCCTTGTTGCCTCATACTTTATGACTCTTTTACTTCATGGACTACTTGTGGTTTCATCGTGTACTCCTTGTATATATAGCATAGATACATTTCTGTATCCTTACGCTTTACCACTTATACATCTTCCTTACTCTTCCTCAAGTCTTTGTCTTAGTTGCAACCTGAGCTCAAGCTTAAGGTCGTTATATT
>Ga0157364_1004022_pt1 | contig 14511 bp, 4 predicted proteins | sample AttsexASBM2_FD_111476 | JGI IMG/M metagenome (GOLD analysis project Ga0157364, IMG submission 111476) | Fungus gardens microbial communities from leaf cutter ant in Ribeirão Preto, State of São Paulo, Brazil - Atta sexdens ASBM2 | ecosystem: Host-associated > Fungi > Mycelium > Unclassified ... | reverse complement strand
TGCCGCGAGCACGAAAACCGTCTCCCCCGTTGGTCCCACACCGTTCTCTCTCTCTCTCTCTCTCTCTCTCCCTCTCTGCCTCTCTCCGTCTCTTTATCTTTCCTTCCTCGTCCCACCCGAGACTTGCCGCTCACTTGTTCCGCTATTGATATTAGGGGTCGCGTTCCCTCTCACTGCACTTTCTCCTTCCTCCTGCCCGAGCCGTCCTTTCCTCCTTCCTCTTATCGCTCGTTAACTTGCTCCGTCTCCCTTGGTTCCATGCTCGTTGCTCCCTTTCGATCCTTTTCGCCCTTCCACCGATCGAGTACGAAACTTCCCCATCTCGCTCTCACTTGGAAAGCTACCCCCTCCTCAGAATCTATTCGCAGAATAGACACTCTGTGAGTTTTACATCCTGCGTCCTGCTTCATGCTTGCGCAACTTCTCGTCCTCTCGTGTGTCTCATGTCGTCTCTTGCGAAACGCCGAATCTTCATTTATTCTTCTTATGTGTACTCGCGCGCATGACGCGTTGGAAGATAAAATTGGCGGACACGAATGCTTTGTCAAGTTAATTAGACATTTTACGTTTACTTTTAGAATGAATTTAGAACAAATAAATTATATATAAAGTTACTGTAATGTGTTATTATATATTGATTACGCATATACATTGATCAAGCATTGATTATTACAGTGATTTATTAATTCAGTATATAATGTTGATGATGTTAATCGTAAATATCCTAGCTGTAATTTTTAGACAACAATTTTGTCCAATTGCACATAAAAACCATTCAACAAATACTGATGTAAAAATAAATATTTTAAATATTTTAAATAATTAAGTTTTACATGCTTATTAAGACTAATGACTTTTAATAATTCCTGGCTTTTGGAACCTAAGTTCGAAACCATTCATAAATATAATAGATGTTTCTTCTAATTCGGGCATTTAAAATACCTCTGTTTTTAATGATATGAAATATCAAAAAAGAAAGATTGTTTATTATTTAAAAAATGAACTGCATTTATTTTTAATAAAGAAAACGTAACTTTTTTAAAAAAATTATGCAAGTATATGTATACATATATATATATATATATTTTTTTTTAAAGAATTGTCGTGTGTATTTGATACCAACGTATACACCAATTGACTTATTTCATTATTCTGTGTATAAAAATATTAAGATAATAAAAATATGAATAATTTACGAGAAATTTTATATTTCATATTAAAATTTGTGTGAAAATAAAGTAGAAAATATTTCATAAATGATATACACATCATACATTATCGATTTTTTTACAATTTTATCTTAGTATTTTTATGCAGAATAATTAAGAGAATCACATTGCGTAAAAAAATCATAATTTCATTTTTTAATTTAAATTCATAACTTGAAATCACAATAAATATGAGCTTAAGAAAATGTGTTGCTTATCTCATAATATTTGTCCTTTTGAAATAATTTTTCCCTTTGATGTTTTGTCGTGTCATTTAAAACAATAGAGATATTTTAATATCTATCTCGAATAATAAGGCTTTAAAGAAATAAATGAAAATAAATCAATAATGCAAGAGATATTTTAAATGCTTGAATTAAAAAAACATCTAATATACAAATTATTCAAAGAAGACCGATTTCTATTCGCTTGTATAAACAATTTCTTTTTTCGTAAACACTGCATATTTTCCATAAACGAACGACTTTCCTAAGGAACGGATACATTGTGTTTACAAAATCAATACCGGCATGTAAGTATGTTTAACGCAAGCAATCGCTAGGCTTATATCAGATCCAGATTAAAAATTAAAAATAACGAATTGAAGATTAGAATTCGATCCATTAGAACAAAACGATTAAAAGTATTTGATTAGTCAAATTTTAAGTCTCATCGATATTGTAATTATCTGTGAGCTGAATTAACATTAATAAAATGAGATAATATAAATAATATATAAATCAGAGTGAGATAGTATCCTATAGAAGAAGACAGTATTAAGAATATAAATTATATCAAAACATAAATTATAATAAGATCAAAATTAAATTAAGACTTTAGGAAAAACCATAATGATATTCGATACAATTTTAACGATGATGAATTTCGTGATGAATTTTTGAATGATTTCTTAGTTAAAGTCATTTAAAAATATATGAAGAATTCATCAAAATCATCGTCAAAAGTAAATCGAATGATATCATTATAATTTTTTCTAAAATTTATTTTTATCTTATACAGCACAGAAGCTCACAGCAACATTGCTCCAATATTGTTGCAATATTGTTGCAATGATCTGTGCTGTGTCATGTGTGGGACTTGATGTTATCTTAATTTTATTATGATTATGTGTTTTGGATATACTTATTTTTCCGAATTTTGATAAAATTATTTGAGGACAGGCTCTATTTATGGGATCTCTATCTGCGACAAAATCTGCATTGCGCGGTAAGAAAGTTCACGAAAATCGCTCAATAATATTAGTACTATAATAATAAACACAATAATAGGATTTCCAAAATTCAATAAAAACAGATTGATAGTTAAAAAGAATTAGAAGGTTAAGAATCGACAATGAATAAACAATGATAATAAATTGTAATAATAAAAAACGTTTTAATAGTTAAACAACATACACAAGTTAAAGTCACTATTAACTATTAAAAAATTGTTTATTACATTATAAATTTATGCATTGTTAATTTATGCATTGTTTACTGCATCGATTCCTAACTTTCTTCTTATTAATTATCTAATCTATGTTGTTATTATGAACGTTAATAACTTAAGCATTTTCCTGAATATGGTGCTAAGCGGATATACGGACTAATTCGAAGTTCAAGAACGGTGCAAAGTCGAAGGTGTGCTATCTCCTCAAACTTGACATGCGTGATGCGAGACGTACATCGGACGATACGAATGCCTGCATCCCATTGGTCGGTGGATCAATGCGCGCGACTTAACGGCGAATCGTTCTTGCGTTCGAATAAGCGGCTAATGGGCACTTACAATCCCTTGTAATCCTCGTAATTGCGCTCAAAGTCCTACTTACGCATGTGAATGTGTCGTGTTGTATTATTTATATTTTGATTCATACATTCGTGCGCGCGGAAGTCCCATTTGTCACGACGATACATTCGTTCGCACGTGAAATTTCACATCAGGACGAATCTACTTGTCTAACTTTCCAATAAAAGAGAACTTTTGCAGAAATAATTTATTTCCGTATCTTTATTTACTCATATTGTTTATTTTTTATATCTCTTCATCGATCATGAGAAATTTTTCATCAATAATCTGGATCTTTAAAGTTCAAATTTTTGTAAAATTGTTCCAAACTGCATGAAAATTTGAAAAAAAATTTGCATATTTGTGAAAGCTTTAATAAGCTTTTATTAGAAGTCGTATTAAGTTTTTTTTATTTATTTTTTACAGATTGAAATTTATCTATCAAATTTACAATCAAAATATCGATTACAATCGACTGTGTTTTGTGTGAAATACCGAATTATTATTATTTTATTATGGTTATTATATTGGTTATTATTATATTGTTATTGTTGTTGTTGTTGTTGTTGTTATTGTTATTCTTGTTGTTATTATTATTGCAGAATCAGATATAAAATATATTCATAACAGAAATATCTAACCACTAAAATCTGCTTTGATCGAATTAGGATTTCTCTTATTGTTAATTAGATTTATTTTTATTGATCCAAATTCATATCGTAATTGATTATTTTATTGACATTTCTATTTTTCAGAATAATATTTCTTCTAATTACATTTCTTATGTACAAATAGGAATACAAAATTGTTTGATCTTTCAATAATTATCCTTTATACTGACGAAATGTTCGATTTTACATTACTTTTTTTATTTTATAGTAATTTATTTGTTCAACTCTCTTTTAGTGTAAAAAACGTTGATACTTTAGACTGGGTTGTATCTTTCGGTAAACTTCAGCTCATTGTCTTACTCTCTTATTCTCTTATACTCTTATTCTTTTACTCGTTTGTTTATCCAGTAGATAAATTACAATATCACATAGTTTATCCGAAAATAGAACAACCTATCCTTGATGTTAAAAATCTAATTTGGCCGGCGAAGAGTTCAGTTTACATCCTATTCTATACAATGCATTCTATTTTTTTAACTGTATAAATATCGCATCGTTGTTGAAAATATTGCTTTAATTAATCTAATCTTCAATTCTAAGCGATTTTTAAACGAACAACAATTCAAACGATTTTCTTTCAATAAAAAAATTTAGCGGTCGAAATATGTGAAATGTTTTAATGATGCGGATATGGAGGACGTTGAAACTATGACGCGCTGCTGATCGCGGTGGCGTCGATTTCGGCCGCGATCCGCAACGCCTGCCGCGGTCGATAACGGTGCGGTGGAAACGCGTCGACGTTGCCGTAACGTTCGGACACGGCGACGATGTCGCGTAGCAACACGTGAATTCCGACACCAACGACGATGGCTTGGCAACGTCGCGGCGGCGCGAATTCCGCATTCGCCGCGTCGAAGGGTGTATCTCTCGGTGCGAACCGGCTGGAACGCGCGTTCACCGATACATCGACGATGGCGACATTTAATTCCTCCTGAAGAAAACCAAGCCGAACCGTCGCGATAACGTAGAAATGATGTTAAAATGACTCATTGAAAAGTAACTTTTAACTGGCTTGGTGATTTGTTTCAACGTTCGAATTTTAAAGATTTGAAACTTTAATATTAAAATTCTTCGAATATTGAAATAATAATTGTATAATTTTGATTCTTCGAAGACTGTATCGAAGAATAAAAAATATATAATTATTAATTAATTTAATATAGTTAATAATAATTATACACTAATAATAAATGCTAATAATAAATTATTCGCAGAATTAAGATTCTCATTAATATCAGATTATTAATATTAAAAATATTTATTGATATAAAAAATTATTAAATTGCTTATCAATCAATATGACATATTCTTTTTGCTCATGATTACGTTTCAAAAAAATATTTCGACGCGCGGTTTGTAGAATCAGATATGTATATAAATTCACACAGAAATATTTAAGCATTTAGGGTCTCTCTTTCATCAACCTCGGTTAAATTAACCGACGATTACATAGGGCTCATTTAAATCCAGTTTCACAATTCATTAGTACTATTCATTATTACTTAAAATAAGTTAAACCTCAGTTAAAAGTTAACCATGAGTTAAACTAGGTGTGACACTAGGTCTAAGGTCTATTTTCACCAACGCAGATTAACTTTAATCTCGGTTCAATTTACTCTTTATCTTTTTCTAGTTCTAAAGATTAAAAAGACGAAGAGTCTCGTGTAACCGTCGGTTAACTTAATCGAGGTTGATGAAAGAGATTCTAAAATCCACTTTGACCAAATATAGGATTTCTCTTGTTTAATTTGATTTAATTATAACAAATACATTGTTATAAAAAAAATATATAAATATATTTACGAATATATTTTCGTTATTTTCTATCTGCACAAATACATTTTTCAAAACTCATATTGAAGTTATCAAAAGTAATTCTACTTTTAACCCTTTAACGATAATTTTCAGAATGCAATCAGAAAGGTGTGTTTGGATCCGATTAAAAATTCTTTGTTTTGTTAATATTTTTCATCTAATCTACAAAATGAATAAAAGAAGCAATTAATAAGAAATAAGATGAAACTTCTTTCTCTATTTATTTATAAATGAAAAAAACAAATAATTCTACAAACAATCATTTTAACGTCGAGGACATTTTGTTTTGCTTGGAAAACATCTCGGAAGAGGCTACTTATTTGCATGGAGGATACTTATTTGGTTCCTTGCATCTTTATATTATTCGCAAGAGAAACGGCAAGACCGATCACACGCATGAACACGCGGAGTTTAGAATAAAATTTTAAGGAGTAAAGCTTAAGCCTTAAGCCATAAAAAATTGATCAATTACAGTCAAATGTAAAAAAATAATCGTCTATAGATCTGTTTTCTGTAACTGAACTAGTGTACACTTTTGGAACTTCAAGTAAGGTACATATATGTATTTGATATTTGTTAAAAACGAGAAAGAGAATTTTAGTGCAGCCTAATGCTTAGAAAGTTTTACAACTTAAAATCTCATTGAAAACACCGCTTAACGAGATACAATATCTTTATGTTCATTCGCTCTACCACAGTACCGAAATATGTCTTTCGTGGTCATCGTCTTTTATTTTTGAAACTCCCTGCTGGGATGAAGTGTCCTCTTCTTATTTCGATACACTCACTTCATCGTTACTTCATTCATTTAGTAAAGTATCCACATCCAAGATATCTGTTTCGCTGTTAGCTTAAATTTTAAAATAATAATACAAGAAAAAAAGTTAAAATATTAGGAAGAAAAGAAAGTTTTAAGACTTAAAGCATTTTTTTTCTTTCTTCTTTAACTCTTTTTTTTCTTGTATTGTCTACGTATGTCTCAGATTTTGCTTTCTAGCTAAATTCTTCACTCAATTTGTAATTAGATTTGGAGCGTTTTATTAACTTTGTTAATCTCTGCTGCTATTGCTATTCGCGAAACACTTACATTAATGTTACTTGTATAGTTGGAATTTTTTTGCACTTGTTTCGCATTTAACGAAAAATTGCGAGACATTGTACATTTAACGGATCATTATTCTAAAATGAAATATAGAACTCTTAATTCATATTAAATTGTATACTTATAAACGTCTAATAGTAATTACTGGCGAATGCTTCTTTTATTAGGTTGCCGCCGCAAATGGAAGTCCGAGAGATTCTAGAAAGCTATTAATGATTCTATTACGACTAGTATTTAATTTCAAGAAACTATGCTTCAAGAAACTGTATTTCCGATTTTAAGATGTTTATTAGCATCATTATTAAATTAGTGATCAATTTAACTTGTGTATTATTATTTCAATTTTAATTTAGGATTGCGTTTCTTTCAAATAACTGATATACATTCATCACTATACAATTGATGTTATTGGAAGATATATTTAAAATTTATATAAAATATTAGGCATCAAATCCAGCATCGATTATATTGATACCTTTTTATTTATTTGATTCTATCGATTTTATTTGGCAATTAAATGAACAGGCACGCGCTGGCAAAAAAAAGTAAAAATTGTGAAAAAATAGCTTTTTTTACCACAAAAAATAGAAATCTGGTAGTCTTTCGAAAGCTATTAGATCTGTTCGCATTGCTCGAAATTCCCAAAAATTTACACTTAAAATGAGACAAATATATTCGGGCGTTGAAAAGAAAGAATGCGAAATGATAAGTACAAAAAGTGCAAGCAATTATGAAGTAACAATTATGTAGTGATGCGACAACTCGAATCCTGGACTCAAATTCGATTCTGAAAGGTACTTGAGCAACTCAAGAATCGATTAACTCGAATTTCGAATATTGTGCGAGTACTTATTACTGGTACTTGCATTTTCGAATTAACTTGAATTAAATTGATGTGCGTTTCAAAACTGGATTCTTTCTGTCAACTCCGAAAATAATAACAAAAGTGCTTGTTATATTTTCTAAATGAAATTTTAATTTTGTTTAAAAAAGTGATAGAATATTATTAATAAAATTTATAACTTATGTTTTTTGTATTGATATAATTCTAATAAATGTTTTTGACATATAAATAAATATTTATTTCTGTTCATTTTTCCTAAAAACTAATCTAGATTTTATGATTTTATGTGCTGATGTAGTACTTTTATGAGTTCTGTTTTATGACAGAGAAATGAAACAATGAAACCAGCTATATGTATTGTACAGTTGCCCTAAAATTATAAAATATTCTAAAAACGAAGTTTGTTTTTTAACAAAGCGAATAAAACTCAAAGGTCGCTATTTTTTTAATCTTGTTTGATTGGAGTTTACATACAGGATGTCCCAAAATAATCGCCAAATATTTCATAGGCAGGTAGAGCGGACTAAATTAAGTCGAAAAATCCTCTATCATTTTACAATTAAATAGTTAACAAGATATTAATTACTAAAAATTGGTCTTCAATCATTTTTCCCACACCTAATACTATCAACTTTACAGAAAAACTGTAAGAGATAAAAATTATTTTCTTCTTTTCTTATAAAATTCTAAGAATTTTTTTATAATTTTTTCAGAATTTTAGTACTATATTTTTCATATTTATAAAAATAAGAAAATGTACTAAAAAGTTGATGAAAAATTCTAAAAAAATTTTTAAAGTTTTCTGTATAATATTTGAATAAAAAATTATTAAAGACTAATTTTCAGAAATTTTTAATAATTAATATCTTGTTAATTATTACGAAAATTGCAAAATGGTAGAGGACTTTTTGACTGAGTTTAATCCACTCTACTTATCCATGAAATATTTGGCGATTATTTTAGGACATCCTGTATATTAAATCATCCGCTACTCGAATACTAAGATTTTAATTTAGTCAAATCTAGATTGTATCTCTAATTTGATATTCGAAATTATTCGACTAGAGTTCAGAAAATATTCGAATCCAAATTTGATGTTTCACTAAAATGGATACGAGTTACTCGAAATAAATGAGTCGTCATCATTATCAACTAATAATTAGTAATTACGAGAAGCTATTCAATATTTTCGATTTGATTTAGTATGTACAACCAAACATGTTTTGTGAAAACGTAAAAAACAATTCTTTCTATCTGTTGACGCGCGATGCCCGGTGCACTTCCGAGATGTGAATTTCTGCGCGCGAATATCGCCTCGTGCGACCGTGTGCGTGTGCGTGTGCGTGCGTACGCACATATATGTGTACACGCGCGGCGCGGCGACGCGATTCCGTCGTTCTTTCGACCTGCTCTCGACTCGACCCACGACCACGGCCCTCAACGGCCTCGCCGACCGGCGCCGGTCTGGCAACGTCGCGAGCGGCATAGATTCCGCTCCGCAACCGCAACCGCACGTTTGCCGCCGGGCCGCCATGATACCCGAAGCCGTGCTGGCCGTGCAACGGTTTCTCCGCAGTGACGCGCAAGCCGCTGCCGACGACGCGACACGATAACGCTGGACGAGCAACACGACAGCGGCTGTTCCGTTTGCTAATTTTGATAAATTCACTTTCGCGTATTATTATCGATTAACAATAATCAAACCCGGTGACCATCGTGGTCTTTGTCGTTGAAAGGAATCGGTGATGCTCCACTGTCGATCTTGATCTCTTTTTCGAAAGTTTGAATTATCCGCGAAGAATTCGAATTATTTCGCCACTGTCATTATCTGAAACTCATTAAAAGACTTTCGTTCGATATAGGGATTATATTGATCTTTGATTTCGAGATATTTTGGAAAGTACTATCGAATCGAAGTTATATCTACTAGTTATATCACGAGGTGCAAAATCGAATTGCGAAGCGGAAGAACAGTCACGAGCGAGTATAATTGAAGAAAAGAAAATTTTTTGGTGGCTCTATGAACATGTTCGACACAGAGAGGTTCATCGAGGAAATAGAAAGGCGGCCGGCGATCTACGATGTGAATCGCGGCGAGTACAACGACCGTAACGCCAAGATGACCGCGTGGGACGAGGTCTGCCAGGTGATGGTACCGAATTGGGCGCGCTTGACGGACGAGGAGAGAAATGTCGAAGGTATATGGCAATTGGCATGGCTGCACCACGATTTATCGATCCGGATTCCTTTAACCGCCGAAACACCGAATTGCAGCAAAAATCCAGAAACTTAGAACTGTCGCGAATCGGTATTTTCCGCGCGATCGAATTAATAGAGCTATTTCATTGAAAAGGTTTTTAAAAAAGATTAAAAAAAGATGATCTAAATGATAAAGGTTTGGACAAAGATGTCTCCATGTGATCTTGAGTTTTGATAAAGAAAATGGAGAGAATTAGGGAAAATATATTAAATATATTAAAACGCAGTGCGGTTTTAATATATTAATTAGATGGCGTTGTTATATAGTGTTATATAGTTTTACTAAATTTTTACTTTGAGGATCGACAGGATAGACAATAGGTTTATTCTTTTTAGCTAAAGTTCTTGCACAATTCATCCTTCTCGTTTTTTCCGTTGGAAAGAAAAAAGAAAAGGTGAACCGTGCAAGAAGTTCAGTTAAAAAAAAAGCCTTATGAAGACGGAGACGAATTTCTTTATGCTGAAATTATGATTAAAATATTATGAATATATAAATAATATGAATATAACGTTTTAAATGCAACCTATTCGTGATAAAGAAGATCACCTGAAGGCTCATACAGATTTTTTTGAAGAAAAAAAGCAAAATAAAAATTCATTTTGATATTTCCTGATACTATAGTGCACTTAAGGTGCATATAATTTTATTTATTATAACTTTTCAAGAATTAATTTGCAAAATCGACTTTGTGTCTTCATAGCTTTAAAAAAAGAAAACCAAAAAGATCTCATGTGACGTAATATTCTAGAAGATAAAATATAATCACAAAAACATGAATCTCTGTATTATAAATAAAAAGCTATATCATTTATTTATTATAATGTTTTTAATAGCGAAATTGCAAAATTCGGCTTTAATAGATTTCGTAAAATATAAACCAAAACAAGTTTCATGGCAAAATATTTCTTCTAGAGTGCAGATATGTAGTTGTACCACTAATAAAGTGTAAATGAGTCAGTTTATCACTCCTGTTGACCCTTCCTTTAGACTCTGTACGTATTGTAACGTATATTTAATCTGAAGATTATTCATTGAAATTATTTAGTTCTATCGGTGTTATTTGAAATCTAATGTTGAAAAAATAGTTAAAAAATTAAAAAAAAAATTTTTTAGTATAAATTACTTATTAAAATGCCTTTAAATTGAATTAAAAATTTAACATGGTTCTATTAAAATTAGATCTGAAGGAGATAAAGAATTTATGAAAAAAATGTTTTGATATATTATTGTTCCTTTTAAAATCATAATTTGTTCACTGAGAAAAAAGTTCTTAGTATTTGTGACCATCATAATTAAATTATGGTTATTACTGCTACAATGTTAATGACAACTATATGTATGGATTAAATTATAGTATTCATAATTATTTTTGAAATCTACCAGTATATTATTCCAAAAAATGATTATAAAATAAAAATGGTTATATTATTGTAAGTGTAATAATTTTTATGATATATATAATAATAATAATTATGTAATCATTTTCGATACAATTATATATATATTTATTCATAGAACTGTATCACATATAGTTATCATTATTAACATTATAATAGTAATAATTATAATTATAGTATTTTCCACAGCGTTAAAAACGTGTATATATATTTTTTAATGCTTTGCAAGCGATGCTATACTTGAGTGTACATGTAATTATATAGTCACAAATATCAAAAATTTTTCTCCCAATGTATACGAATATAGTTAAAATTACACAATTGTAAAATTTGTGTTAAATTTAATATTATATATAGTATTTTATATAGATATTTTATATAGTTCAAACGGTTTCAAATTTTTGCATTAATTTGACTTCATAAGATGACTACACAAATATAATACAAACGTTATATAAAAATTAATATAAAAAAATCTAACATTGACACAATTTGAAAACAAATTTTAGAAGTATATTTTTTCAGTAAAGCATATTTTTTCAGTTACCGTTAAATATATATATAAATTTATATATATTTGTTATTATTTGTTTACTAATTTATAAATTACGTCATTTTAACTAATTGTAAGAAATGTTCAATAATCAATTTAACAAAATATTTAAATAATATATTAAATTAATTACATATTAAATTAATATTCGAGTATGTTAATAAATTTAGCAAGAAAATAAATAAAAAGTGAAGAACACGAAGGAACTTTACGCAGCAAAAAATTTATATTACAAAACTTTTGTACTTATATCAAAACAAGTGTAAAATATTTTTACCGTGTAGAATCCTTTCATATTTTTCATTTTTTTTTTAATGAAGAAATTAGGAAGCAAAATAAAAAATTTTTCAAAAATTTAAAAAAATTTCCTAAATACGTGAACATTATTATTATTATTTTGTTATTTTACATCTTAAAAGAAAATTATATATAGAATAATATATAAAAGAAAATTGTAACTGTTGATTCATGATCATTTTTAGAGAAAAATTTACGCGGAAAATGGAGGAATATACGAGATTATTTTATGAAAGAGCTGAAACTTCAGAAATCGCACAAATCTGGACCTGCCGGACGAAAACGGAAGAAGTACATGTACTTCGATCGATTATTATTCCTCATGCCAACAGTGGAGAACAAAAGGTATCAACTGTTGTCAGAAGCGACAAACGATCAATAATAATACTAAATTTAATCCTGTTTTAGGATTCCCACAAGCATCAATCTTCCTTGCAAATCGGAAGAAAGCGAGGGTGAGGTGGACAATCCCGTAATCGAGGAGTACGATCCCCTTACACACGGCGGTGCCTCTATAACAGGTACCTCTATAACAGGTAGCCGCGAGTATCTTCAGACGGGTACACCCTCGTATAAGGTGTGCCCGCGTTATTCAAAACAGCTGTGCGAGACATCCTTCACGCCCTTCGACAATGAAATACATGACATACTCTCCTCGCACAGCAGTCAACGCGTTACCCTCGACGAGGATGACTACGACAAGATGTTTCTCCTTTCGTTGCTGCCAATCATCAGACAAGTACCGGAGGAAAAGAAGCTGGACGTTAGGATACAGATGCAGCAAGTTCTAGCTATGGCGCTTCGTCCGTCTGATAATAAATAAACTGTTCAGCGTGCGTGATTTTTCTTTTTAGCAAGAGAAGATAATCAAAATGTATACTGAATAGAAAAAGTTTTTGCAATGACTTATTTACATTATGAATATCTCGTAATTTAGCCTGTTTTAGCCTATTTTCTTGGAGAGATTAATTATCATTACACGTTCTAGTGGAAATTTTGAATGGAAATTATTAGTCTTAAGATTTTATTCTAAAATTTAATGAATATTCATACATAATATAGAAACTATTTCGTTTACTGTGTCTTAACGTGTCTTTGCAAGGTTTACATTCGGCAAAGTACTTTGTTATTTTTTATTATGTAAGCATAATTGTAGATATAGCACGTTCACGTAATTAAGGTAATTGGACAAAAAATTTAAACTACATATGTAAATCTAATAAGAACGCTATGTTGAAATAACCACAATTATAAAATATTCTAGGATACTTAATATAAATTTTATACAAAGTAAATATAAATATAAATACTGCGTCTGTGATATATTAAGCTCTACTTGACAATCGAAGAGATGAGAACGTCATACATATAATATGACACAATCTTATCATGATTAAAATAATTTAACTGAAATTAATTAAAATATATGCCGCACGTTTTATTCTGCAAGTTCCTATTTCCCAGCTTTGCATTGTATTTTATACTTCAAAAAAATGTCTCATGAATTTTAGGACGTCTTTATGATGTCTTATAAGACGTCTCAATATTCTCTATGATATTTTATTATAAAATATTAAGATAGATAAATCTTGAGAAAGATAAATCTTGTACATATAACGATATTAAATATTAATAAATTACAAAACAACCAATAATGTACAATATGTAAATAATAGTACTGATTTTAAATTGGAGCGTAAATAACATCCTTATTATTGTTTATTTAAAACAAAAATATGTATATAGTTACAAAAATTCATGTTGAATTTGACATATTTCGCATGTCCTAAATGGTGCACTCAAGTTTTTGTGCTAATTTAAAACAACATAAATATGTTAGACTAATGTAGCACAAACTTTACATAAATGTTAACTCACAAAATGCAACATTTTTGATACAAACAAATTGTGAAAGGAATGTACAGTTTGTGTGGAAACAAATTGTGGAGAAATGTACAGTTTTAATCAAATTAACATTTATAATATGTAAAATTAAAAGATTTTATCCATTTATCTTAGAATTTATGTATTAAAATTATATTATTTTTATGTATTTGTTTATTTACTCATAAATTGTGTTATTTTAACACTAAGATATTAAATATTAATTTAATACAAAATATTCAGATAATAATTACATTACGTTAAACTAACACTCGAGTATGTTAAAAAATCTAACACAAAAATTTTAACAAGTAACAGTTTTAACACTGTACATGAAAAAATTTTTTGATTAAAAATAAACGAATCAGAATTGCTCGGTTACTAGAATTTTAGTTAAAATAACCAGAATTCTGATTAATATAATATGTATACTCCCGAAAAATTACAATTGTTTTCTGTGCAGTTACCATTTCTATTGATAATCAAATTCGGATGATAACATTAAGAACAGTTTTAAATAAAAACTGAATATGATTAAGTTTTAAACATACATATATATATATATATATATATATATATATATGGTGTAAAACTAATAAATCATGAAAATAATACCACATTATCAATTTCTTACTCTTAGGTTCGATTGCATCAACTTTAATTTTAAGTGAAACTTAAAACTTTCTCTGTCT
>Ga0157364_1004021_pt1 | contig 14517 bp, 5 predicted proteins | sample AttsexASBM2_FD_111476 | JGI IMG/M metagenome (GOLD analysis project Ga0157364, IMG submission 111476) | Fungus gardens microbial communities from leaf cutter ant in Ribeirão Preto, State of São Paulo, Brazil - Atta sexdens ASBM2 | ecosystem: Host-associated > Fungi > Mycelium > Unclassified ... | reverse complement strand
CGAATTTTTCTGAATATTTCTGAAAAAAATATTCCAATTTGTAATAAAAATTATGAGAAAAATTTTCGCCAGAAAATGTTTAAATAAATTCGTCATTAAATTTCTCTTATTGTTCTCCTGTTCATTATAAATAATTGTCTTAAGACATTCAAAAGCATTTACAATTAAAATAGTTAGACAATATAAATAATATAAAATATAATTGAAAATATAAATTGAGAATGTAATCATTTAAAATTTGCTCGTTTATCACTCGCCTATTTTTATTTTAATTATGGACATTGATGATTACTGAAATTGTACGCAGATGTTTGGCTACCCAAGCGGCAGTGAACGTCAAGGAAGACAATCCACGAGAAAATGAAGTTTTTTTAGGATAATACTTCTAAAATGTAGTACTTTTAGGTGAAAATATGTACTAATATGTATTTAAAAAAAAATTTTTTTTTCGAATATGAAGAAGTTTTATTGTTTTTTTCTTTAAATATAGTGTTTCTAATATAGTGTTTTTTAATAGTCTAATTGTCTCAATCAAGAGAAGAGACTTCAAACTTCTGATTGATATCGCATGACGCTCAATTACAATTTACATCGTAGTCGCACAGAAATCCAGATTACGGGATTATTAAATCATTTTGATGATCCGTTGTGATAACGAAGAATTAATTAAATTTATGGAATTCTTTCTTTTTCAAATATAAAATTTTTATTGTGTGTTTACTGTTAGATGCAATACTGGAAATAATCCTATCTTTTTACATACAGAAGTTGTTTTTTGTTTTTATTTTTTAATTTTTTAATGATTATTTTAATAACTGATGTTTTATTATCATAATGTGTTGATATTTTATATTTATCATGAAAATTAACAAGCATTTGTATTAGACAAATCGCGATTATTATAATAATCGGAAAATATTGCGATTGCAATATATGATAATTATGGTTTACTCAATTCGTTTAACGTATTTGCATGTAAAAACGAAATAATGTTGTGTTCTCATTATACATAAAATATATATAAAATATTAACTATTTTTAAGTACCTACTATTTTGCACTAAGCTTCACCTTTACCGTTACATTCATTTATATTTGCAAATAAAAATATAATATGTACTCTCATATATGTACTCGCACTGTCAAGCGACTGTAACACAGTAGTGTTGTAACACGAGGGACAAAAAGCATTAAGTAGAAATATATAAAACGTATCACATGACGCGTGAACGTCACTACATACATGTTCATGATATTGACAACGTTATTGACAATGTTTGCTACTATTAGCTTTATCCGGAATTCTTATGTCAACGAATTTTTAATTAAAAAATTATTCAGAAATTAAAACTATAATAAAAAATCTAATATTTTTTGACTATAATGTCTAATTTTTTTTTATATAATGTTATCCGAATAAAATTGGTACAGTCAATATCAAGATTTCGAGATTAATGATTTAACAATGTAAATGTAATTGGTAATACATGAGGATATATAAAAGTTATATTGTTGAATACAAGATTATGATATTGATATTATGCTACTTTTAATTAATGCCGACTAGAACGAAGGAAATACGCAAAAACTCACCTAGCATCTTTAACACTCTCCTAGATGATCGTCCAGGATAATGTCTGCAGTTTCTCGACTCAGTTCTACCTGGGACAGTCATGTTCGACTTTCTGAGCTTGAGGCCGATCAGCACGTAGAGAAACGTAATCAGACACATCGGTATCACGAAGAACAGGAATGTGGAGAGCTCGAACGAGTGGCTGACGATGATTCTCTTGACTGTGCACATCACCATGTCCGGATGCTCGTTATGTCGGACTACACCAAATTGCAAGGCTTGTGGTAGTGCGAACAATAACGCTACTAGCCATATTATCAGGATCAATTTAATCGCACGGGAAAGATTCGATAAGGTTTGCGAGAGGAATGGATGACAGATTGCCACATATCTTTCCACGGTAAAGGAAGCAATAGTGAGTACTGATGCATTTGTGGATGTCTCCGATGCGAGGCCACGCAGTACGCAGAAACCCTCACCGAAGATATAGGGATACTTGCACCAGACCAGGTACATCTCCGCTGGTAGACCCGACACTAATAGCAACAGGTCTGATACGGCCAAGCTAAAGAGATAATAGTTCGTGGCGGTGTGCATAGACTTGTTGCGCGCAATCACGATGCACGTGCTGACGTTGCCGATGATGCCCGTGAGGAAGATTGCCGCGTAGATTATAGTCACTGGTATTACCACGTACAGAGAATCCCGATATGAGCCGGACGACATGCTCGTCGATCCTAAGACATCTACGTACGTATCATTGAAATAATACTCCGATGACGACGCCAGATCATCGTAGCTGATTTTTAAGTAAGTGCTGTTTGATAGGATGCGGGCCATCCCAATTATTTGATGAGTGCGTGCTTGGAAAATCCTTTACTCCTTACATTAATAATTTTTTAATTTTTTAATAATTCATAGCAAAATCAGGACATTTTTTCCTTTTTGTTAATTCTTGTCGATTAGCTTCATATAATAAAGTTTTGGTCTGCTGTGCGCATCATTACATTCTTTTTCTTTTGCTTCAATACTTTTTCGTTTCATTTTATCATAAATAAATTAATCTCTCATATGGAAAAGATAGGAACGAAAAAAACTTGATGTCTAATTCACTTAATTTTGAAATTCAATCTCAAAAGAGTTATCAAATGAAATTATGATATAGATCCTATTTTTGTATATTGAAATTATAGATATTCTTATATCTACTGTATAAATTTGTTTTGCTCCTTGACATTCTGGATCACTTGCAATAATTAATTCTTTTCTAATAATTCGAAGTGAAATTCAGACGTACTTTCAGTTTGTCAATTGGTTTTATATAATAAATTTTTGCACGCACTGTTAAGTTCATCATCTTCTTCTTCCATTTAAGTTTTTGTCATGCAAATAAATGTTGCAAATAAATTAGCCTCTTATAAAAGATAAGAACGAAAGAAACTTGCGACCTATTATTTAATTTTGCAAATTAATTTTCAAAAGTTGTCGAAATTACATATAGGACTTGTTTTTGTACTCAAGATATATATTCAAGATCTTCCCATATTTACTATAGAAATTCGTTTCAAATAGGGCGATAACTTATTATCGTTTATTTTATTACTGAAGCATGTACGAGCTTGAGATCACGAAACTCACGAAATGTTTCACGAAGTGAACTGAAGATGAAAACAAATGTGTTACGATGTCGCTTTTTATCAAACACCAATTCGAAATAACTATTTTTTTATATTTTCGTGTCGATAAATTGTTGTTTATTTAACTTCCTCATATATGTGATAGGTAGAGAGCACGTGACGATTCTTTTTCCCACTCAAGACTGATTGCGCGATTTTGCTCGTGATTTGTTTGCTTCTGGACGTTTGTTCACGCAAAGTGCGATACCGCCACTATAGACGCCGGTCGAATCACGACTGCCGACGGTGTCGACGTCGCGACGCGCCGAAGAACGCCGGCCGTCCATTTCATCCGGCAGCTTCAGCGCTGGCGGCGCGCCAATGTTTCTCGATGCTTCACATCTACCGGAATTTCCCCCTTCTGCTTCTATATCCTTTTACTTTGGATCATAAAAGATAATAATAAGGACATCCTTGTTATTTTTTCTTAGAGTTCTTGAGTCGTGTATCCGTCCTTCACACACACGCACGCATACAAAATAAGCACATTCAATCTTTATGGTGGACATTTATTTGCCGAAATGCTAACAAACTTACGATTTTATCCATACCTGACACAGATTATAAGTTATTTTTATATATTTGTTCAATGGTTCAGGTCATTCTCTCACTCTCTCGCAAATCCTTTTGACATTTTTCTTTTATTTTAACATACTCCTTTAAATATAAAATAAATAATGAAAAAAGTTGCTGTATGTAAAAATATAAAGAACAAAATAATCTGAAGATAGTATCTTATATAATCAAAATTGATTTTGTGATATTTTTATAAACTCCTCTATAAATACAACAAGTAATTATCTAATAGCAATTATGAAGCATTGGTGAAGCCGTTCCACAATTGTGCGCATTTCCATACACGTATCTTGCGCTTCATTACATAAGTCGAAACTACATAAACTTGCTTTGAATCGAACAGCGCAGAAAATAAGTAATAATAAAATTGCTATCTGTGAGAAAAATAAAATTATTAATTGTATATGGAAGTATTGTATATAGAACTACTTTAATATTCTCAAGCGCTTTGTCAATAACATAAATTCAAAATCGCTTATGTAGTGAGGCACACATTTGTATTATCGTGTAATTTATATTTATCTGTTAAATTAATTTGCGAGAAATAATCAGATTATTCAAGAGCATTACTACGCATTAAAACGGATTATTATACTTCGCATTTGTTCTGATAATAGTGTTATATCTCTATAATAGTTTGTATTCCAGGATGCTAGCGTTATCAAAACAAGATAAAGTGCGTCGGCGTTCGTCTCTACTTTCGCAATTTGCGGTAACCTTAAGATTGTAGAGACTGTCATAGACATCATTAAGGCCCGTGCAACATAATCACCTTTGCCAATTAACACTTGAGATACTAGTCCTTCCCTTCCCCCCCTTAAAACTCTGGTCTCTCTCAATTTATCGTGCTTTACTGTACTTCCTTTGTCTTTATTTTTACCCTGTGTTCCTGAAAACTGTCAATTCATCCATCTAATCTAATCTTCTTCTCTCCATTTACTAACGGTTCATTTACTAAGGGCACGTTTAGATTATCCTCCTTATGTTATCTTTATTATTCGATAAGCAATAAGGATAAAATGATAAAATGAGTGTCATACGGGTGGCATCCATGAATATAACTTATCTAAAGTGTCGGCTATTTACTTCAATTTTAATCATGCTGTACAACTTTTAAGAAATTATATACTTGATAATTTTGATAATTTATTATTTATTGCTATACACTATTTATTATTAATTGATATTTTACGAACGATATCGTGCAATTTGTACGTCAATTCTTCTTTGCAAAAAAAGAATTCATGAAAACTGTTACTTTTCAAAACTGTTACTTTTGTCAAAGTCTATCGTAATAATGCTCTTGAGCTCACGCACCTGTTAAGTACAAATTAAGTTGCGAGTACCTAAATAGTGCATAGTGTGCATTGTATTGATTAACAATTCTTAAGCCTTTATGTTAATTGATCATTTGGATACTGTGAAGCTGACCCGCATCTAGTTTAATTATCTTGCTTAATTAATATCTTTAGTAACATTGCATGCAGTCAACCATTCCCGTCCTTTGTTGTACCTCATCCTAAGAACAACGTAAGATCCATTTATTATTAGGACTTTATTAAGTATTAATTACGTTATTAATATTATAATATTAAACATCGAGACACTAGTCTTCATAAATATAATCAAGTAAAGAGAGAAAAAAAAATTGACTTTTACAAACAACTCATTAATTTAAAGCTTAAATTAGAGTTGTAAACAAAACATTTTTGAAATCACGAACGCGTGAATACGATACATTTGAATTATAATCATATCCGTCATGAGAGAAAATTTTTCTTTAAAGGAAGCTCATTTTCTCATGTAATCATTTGAACGCACTGCATTCTGCGGAACATGCAATAAATAATAAACATATTTGCATGTTATCTGATTACATAAGCAACACGTGATTAAAATAATCATAATTATGTAAGGTTTTTAAAAGTTACAAAAATATTTTATTCTTTTGCATGACTCAAGTGGTCATATGTTCATATACGTTTTTTAAAACTGACGTTCTATAATTTCTTAAGAAATATATACATATATATATATATACATATAAAACAATATATGTTACTTGGAGATTACTTCTGTATAAAAAATATTGTATTAAAAATATTGATAATTTTCATTTACATTCAAATCGACATATTATGTTTGAAATAGAATGTAGAGAACATAAAAAATATATTTACAGATCGCATTAAGCATGAGATACAAATAAAAAGCATAAGTAATAGAAACAGGGAACAATAGATTTCAACCTATCCAAAACCGTGTATTATGATGTGTATGATTTTTGATAGATAGATTTTTGATAGGTAATCTGTTATTTCCTATTGCCTATACTTTTCAATTGTTTCAAGTTTTACTTCGTAATAGGAACTTATCTCGACGATATCGTATTTTACACCTTCAACGTTTGCGAGTTTACGATACTTGAGAGTGCAAGAAAATGTCATTATTATACTTCAATGATATGATAACGCAAAATGCTTTGCTTTTTCTATTATATAGTGAGAATTGACATAAAAATTGTTATTATTGTATGATCTGCACGATATTACACGTAAAGTAGCGTTAATAATAATAAATGTATATACACAGTTGTAAATAATATATTATTAAAATTCTCGAATACAATACTCTTTAAAATTGCATTAATTATATTAGTAAGTATGTGTCATGATTAATGGATTAATAATATGACATCGTTCGATAAACTATAATACCGTTTGACAAACCATACTTTCTTAATTGAGATTACATGTAATACTTGATATTATAACGTAATTATAATTAAAGATAATAAACCACCGGTATGCAGTATCCAATTAATGCAAACTGAATTTAATTGTAGAATCTCCATTCAGTAATCGAAATATCACAATTAAATAAGCATTTCTTCTTTTTGAATTAGAAATACTGTTAATTAAAAAAAAAAAAAAAACACTTTATTTTTCCGCCTGTACTTTGTAAGTATTTTAGGAAAGCATTCACGATCCGCGATATCGGTTACGGGATATTGTCTATGATAAAGGAGATATGAAGTATGCGCTATATACGATATATGATACGAATATAATATGTCTCAAAATCATGCAATATCTACCGATATGAAATTTTTCTATATTAATATGTAGAATTATAATGTAGTAATATAATTTTATGCTTATTATATAGAATGATACAACATAATTACAAACGATTGCATGTAAATTCAGTATTTAATGCAACATTTCATCCAATATTCTTTTCACAAGCGAAATATTTATTTATCATATTTAGCATATTTTTTCATCAGCCTCTTTCATTACTTAGATAGCACAAGACATCTTTAGGATCATCCTGAATATGTCTTAGGATGTTCTGAGACATTTTGAGAACAGTCATGTATCCACGAAACGTGCTAAGAACGTCTTCAGGATTTATTTAAGACAATTTAAGATACAATTTAAGACAATCTCAAGGGAGGACAGCTTCAGAGCGCTTCTAGGGCAGTCTGAAAAAACGTTCTGAGATACAATATTACGTTGCTTTTCGCTCTGATGAAGTGAATTGCAATGTTCATAAATTGTTTGCATTTTAAGAATGGATTTGGACACGGAGATAATCCGCGAAACGCATAATTTCTGTAAAGTGATTTTTATATATTTTCATGTACACCTTACATGAATTCGGGAATGCTTTAAAAAAATTCTTTTAATTCTTAAATATTTGATAAATAATTTACGCGAATCGAGAAGATAATAAAATTTTTTTATTCCTTTTTTTCTGTAAACTTTACAATTGAAGTTAAAAACATTTTGTAAAAATGAATTTTTATCCGCGAAAAGTTTAATTGATATTATTATCACAGCTATTTTTAAAAAAATCACTTTAAAAAATACTTAGAAAATTTTATGTATATTTTAATGTACAATTTTAATGTACAATAACATACATTTTATGTATATTTTAATGTATATTTTCGTTAAGCTTTGTTTACTAATGTTTCGAGCTATAGCGTTTCAAAGTAAAACAAAATATTGAAAAAGTTATGCATAATTGTCAATTTTCAAATATTCAAACTTAGAGTTCTCATTTTCAACTTAGTAAACGTAAAAATTATCTACTATTTCCATATCTATCGATTCCCTAGATCCGAAAACGAACTATCATGACTTAAAATTGCAATTCTTTCGAAAAATAGCAAATAGGCTCTACGACTTTATAGGGATTATTTTTAGTGCCTCAAAATAATCGAATAAAAGCTGATCAAAATCCATGAAATGCATGTCTGAGCCTCTTTGTTAGTTAGGCAAATTATTTATTATTATATTATGTTATATATTGTACCTTATAATTGTTATAATGGATATTGAAACTATAATTTAAAAAATCTCAACAGATATCATTGAACATTATTGTGAGGAAATAAACCTATTTAGAAAAGGAGGAATTAATTGTAAACTTGTGTGCAACATCTTCCAAATAAAAACTATCATCTCATCCACGTTCTTTTGCTATCATTTATTCTCTAGTAGAATATCTATTTACACGTAAAACAAACATAAGACAGATTTAATTTAACTATGAAATAAGCGTAATAATTTCCTAGTTCGAAATACAAAAGAAGAAGAAAGGCGTCAAGTGTCATCCATAATAACGTTGACGTATATTCGGTGCAGGAACTTTCACCTGTAATCATGATGATAAGTATAATTAAATTTGTATAAGCACGCGATTACTTATGTAATAATCGGTATTATAATAAGATTTGATTGAAATATTTCATTAAACATATAAAGAATACAGAATTATTTATTTATTAAAGCTTTGTATTTCGTTCTTTAAGTACAGTGAGAGCAAAAAAGTATTAGTACAAACGAGTTACAAAAGAGATCTTTTTAAAGAAAGCCTTATTTTTTTAAAATAAGCAATTTAATTACCAATTTTTTAACAATAAATGAATAAATTTTGCACTTATTAAAATTATTCTACCTAAAGACATATAATGATTAAAATATGTTATTTTTAAAATAAACAAAGCTAAAAAATTAAATTATATTTAAACGCACAAAAAGTATTCATATAGTCGAAATAAGATTTAACTTACAACTTGTAAGATCATGAACATGTGAAGTTCTTTTGTTTATATTAAGAGGGAATGTATTCATTGAACAAAACTGCAAATAATATTTATTTTTTACAAGTATAAATTTCTATATAAAGTTTTGAAAAATGTTTAAAAAATGTTTCCTATATAGTATTTTTGCATTCACTGTACTTATAAACAAATATATTTATTTACGAGACGATACACCGAAACTTACCTGAAAATGATTGGTAACACCGTAGTAAGGATATACGCCGCCAAGGACATAGCGATAATAACCATTATGTCTGATACGATACTCGCCCAGTTTAATATCCTGCGGGATTTTCCACGTAATGGTCATCTGACTCGATCCTAGTATCACAGAAGTTCGTTTCCATTGAAATCTAAAAACCCGCATATGTTCCATTATGATTTATTACGCTGTGAAAGGTAAAAAATGAGCCATAGCTAGAAGTTAAAAGAAAGAATTGCATTTCGTATTCTAACATTTGTCTAATTATATCGATATGTAGATACGTTAAAATGGTTGTACGCAATAATGCAATTTGATACACGTACTTGGTCTCCCAATCGGCATCCGTGGCTACTGGTATCCAAACTTCATCATCACCTAATCGTTCCACGGTTAAGAACGTGCTCTCGGTCATTAAATTGTTACGAGGATGACCAGCGACCTGCAATAGAAATAATAAATAATACTATACGTCGTATAGCTGTGCAAATTTGTTCCTCCTCGATCTATTATTGTTGCGCTTCATCTGTAATCGAACACGCGAAGCGTGTACATATCTATCTACCCGAAGATAAATGAGAATGCTTCTACCTTAAAATACGATTTTTATTTGGAACGAAATCGCAAAGCGACGTGTTTTACATATTTACCGCAGTCAGATATCGTAAGCAGCGTTCGTGCGAAAGAAGTTTTCCCAAGCGATCAATACGAACTGGGGGGGAGGAGGGGGGAGGGGGACAGAGAAGTTTTAAACTGACCTCGCGCGTAAGTCACGGACTGTGATTCATTTGTACCTGTGCTTTCACGATGCATCTCGCGTCTCCGCCGCCGGAAATTATAGCCAGAAGGTAATTTATGATTACTTAATCCATTCGCACTGCCTCATCGAAGGCAACCTATTTTCCGAGTGTTAGGCGAGTGCACGGGAAAACAGCGCTGCTTTTTATTGCGTGACTCAATCGCGATAAAAACGCGGATATGCCACGATTAACAATGAACGGCAATTTCCAGTGTAAAAGATCAACGCGACGATCGTTTTTGCCTTCATTCGTCGAACCAACGAAAGTATGTAAGAAAAATTTCTTAAAAAAATTGCACATTAAAATAAAATAATTTTACATAATAATTTATTATTAAAATATATATATGTATATATTATACATATATTTTAGTACATATACTGTTTTTAGTATATATATATATATATATATATATATATATATATATATATTGTTCTCTCGTACATCAAAAATGACACAAGTCAAAAGATTCCCAAAAAAGATGTAAAACTATTTTTTAATTTGATAGAAAATTATTCATTAATCAAATAATATCGACAAAAAAGAATATATTTTTAACATTTAAATATTAATATATGTTCAACATCAAATGCTTTTTGTTTCGCAACACTTAAAAGAGTTAAAAGACCGCATTTTAAGCTACGACTACAATATTTTACTATAAACCTTTTACTATAAACCTTTTCTTTTTTACTTATAAAATTTCGATAAATTTTATGAAATTAAGTTGTTTCACTTTTGATAATGGTTATTTAGCTTATTAGCTCGAAAAGCATGTTTGTGTCAATTTTAAAATAAGAAAACGATATATATCGTATATTCGCGTAAATTGCGCGCAAAATTAATTAATTCATCACACAAATACACACATATATATATATATATATATATATATATATATATATGTTTTATATATATTTAATGAATAATATTTGTATAAAATATATAACCAATAACTTGATTAATAATCCATGCTTTTATAATTATTGTGTCATTATTGTCGATAATTAACCAAATAATTATATTTAGCGATATACATAATTCTGGGTTAATTTATGATTAGGTTGAAAGCATAAAACAATATATATAGGATTGAAATTACAATATTTAACATGTATCGATATTATCCTCATATTACCTATAAGATGATCCCGCGTATAAGTTTGCCTGCACCTTTTTTTATCTCAGTAACTAACAGAGATGGATTTAATAAATATAATATCAAAAATTAAACAATTCTAATTAAATTCTATTATAAGTGATCCTTTAGAAAAATTATCTACGTTACACAATAAAAAAAATTGTATTTGTATTGAAAATGGTCCATTTACGTTTTTGTCTTTAACAATTTGTTAAATTTTTTAACTTCAGATGTTAACATAATATGATTATGTTATTTAAAGATTTTGTGTTAAATTAATATTTAAATTGATTGATAGTTAAATTAATATGTATCTAAGATTAATGAATAAAAATGTAAATTAATTTAACATATAAGGTTAATTTTATTGAAAAAAAATATCTCCACGGTTTGTTTATAAATTGTGTCGATATTATCTCTTTTTTTTTTGTATTTATTCTCTTATATAATTCTCTTATATAATTCTCTTATATAATTTTGTGTAACCTTCTAATATATTCATCTTGTGTTAAATTAACTCAAAAATTTGAATGAACCGTTTGAGACGGATCGCGCGATTTATATTAAATTTGACACAATTTTTCCAACAGTGTACAAAAGTGTACCGAGTGATAATTTTTGCAAGATAAAGTAAATATTTTATAATAAATATATAATAAAGATATAATAAAAGTTGTAGCGTCCGTTCTAACGAATACAATGATGTATAATATAACAAAATTAATATAAATTTATTTTAAATACAAATTATATAAATTATTTTGGTTTAAAGCTTTGCGGACCTATTATCTTTCCAATTTTGGAAAAACCCTGCGATGCGGCCAATTTCTGACTCTCGAATCAGATCATCTGATCAGATTACATACAATAGAATTTAATTAGAATCGTTTAATTTGATATTACATTTATTAGATGTATCTGTTAGTTTACGAGATAAAAAGGTGTGATCTTATACAGAGACCTTGTATAGGTCATTGTAGCTTCCAAATAAAAGAACAACAGAGGGAAGAATAGAAAACGAACAAGAAATAGCCGTGTAAAGCATTCTTTTGTTGAAATTTTAACCATGACGTCTTACGTCAAGTTTGTAATATCATATTAACAATAATTCTGTTTCCGCTACGCGGAAATTTTCATTATACAGAATTAAAAAAAGCTTTGCGTTTTGCGGTTTATCCGTGGTTTATCTCTGTACCTAGACCTATTATTAGAATGCCAACGTTTCGTAAACATTGCAGGTCACTTCGTCAGGGCGAGGAGTAATCTGATATTGGGATCTAGACATGGAGATAACCCTTGGATCGCATAGCTTCAAAAGTACTATTACAAGATTATTTATGAGAATTATGATAAACGAATGACACTGTGTTTTTCTTCTTCTTCTTCTTCTTCTTTTTCAGTATAGTACAATTTAACAATGCGCAACACTGTTAATTTTTCTGACAATAAAATTGGTAACATACATAATAAATAAAATTACGTGAAATTTATTTAGTAAAATTAATTGTGTATTACAATTCATTTCCACGATTTATACATGGATTGTAAATTCGCAAAATTTCCTATTATTGTAGCGGGCGACCTTGGCTACAACGGCATTAATCCATTCGATTCGCAATGTGCTATGCCGCATTAAATGTTCATTATTGCGGTGTTTACAGACAGTTGGTGTGCACGGGACAGCATGGGTCGCATAGTAATCGGTCTATTTCATAGCATATCCATCATTTAATGACTCGCGAAGCAAGCAGCACCGTTATATGCAAAATAGAATTGTACATGTTTTGTGCAAGCTATCGACCGTGCGCACTCCTGCCCGACCTATGCAATCCAAATTCAATTACATTGGCATTTCGCATAATATCCCTGTTTGATACAGATTTGATTTAATTTACAGCTTCATCTATGGCTTTATTATTATATTTGAAAATGGATGGCGATTTTACCCAAGGAAATATCTTAAAACTCCTTGGAGTAATATAAGTATCATAAATTATAGATGGAGATACTAATGAAGATACTTACAAAGATCGCTATAATTGTGTCACCAGGTGACGCGACTTTTTGCGGCTGTTGGATAACATCCCCGAAGTTGCGTCCCCATCGTGGAGTGTCGTACAGCACAGGAGGTACAAGGATGATCAAGTTACTTTGCAACAGCTCCGGAGCGGGTGGTCCTGGTGAAACAGGTTTATTCTGCAATAACAGTAAAACATAATGTTCTTAACATAAATTCTGTATATGATTAGCAGAGACGGGTAAGTTAATATTTTCTGTTAACTAAATTAAATTAAAGTTAATGATCTATAAAATTAATTTAATTACGTTAAAAGTTGCAACGAACAAAAAACTTATAACTTAATTAAAAGTGAAGTCAATGTTAAATTAACAGTTAAATTAAAAATTTGAATAGGCACTTATATTAAACATTTAAACATTAAAATGTAATTTTTTTTTAATTAGGTTACTAAAAAAATAATTATCATATGGACTATCATTAAATAAATTTAATATTCCTCTCCCCCTCCCCCCCCATTTATAAAATATTCATATAAAATATCAAAAATTAGTTTTTTTTTTACGTATTTTAAATGGAAATGTATTGTTTTTTAAATATAATAAATTAACCAATAATAATTAAAAATTCAAATAAGAAGAATTGCACAAAAAGTATAGATAATGATAGTGATTATTAGACAGGTATTAAATTATAAAAGAATTATATATTATTACATAATATTAACATATATTAACACATTATTTAAATATGTAAAACTTTAATTAACAAAACCGTTTTTTTTTTAAATAAATTATTCTATTTGAAACTTGAGAGAAAGTCTTATACTAGCAAAACATATCCATTACAATTTTTTTCTAATTGTCTAATTATTATTAAAAATTTAATTTATAAAGATAAAAGCTAATGAGTTAAACTTAAACTGTGTTTTACTAAACTAGTTAAAGTTAAAAATTAATTCATTTAAAATTAATTAATTATAAGTTAAATTAAAAGTTATTAATTTTTTAATTTTATTATTTAACTCATTCATCAGTTACTATTGAAGACTAGTCATTAATTAATTAACGAGTTACTACCCAACCTTGATAGTTAGGTATCGGCGATTGATTTTGCGGTGATGTAAAAGATAAACGATGCGTAATTTCTGTGAAAATAATAATTGATTACTAAATGGAGAAGTATTTTCACTATGAGATCAATGCATCTTGTTAGCGGAGAAGGACCTTAATTCTGAATTTGCATAGTTTGTGATTATGTAGTTGAAAATACATAGTTGAAAAAGTTTATGTTAAATTTAACACATTTCACATCTCAAACAGTCCATTTAATTTTTTGTATTAATTTAACACAAGATGAATATGTTAAAGAATAATAGAAATATTCGAGGAAATCGCCGATTTCGTTAAATCATTTT
>Ga0157364_1004020_pt1 | contig 14518 bp, 8 predicted proteins | sample AttsexASBM2_FD_111476 | JGI IMG/M metagenome (GOLD analysis project Ga0157364, IMG submission 111476) | Fungus gardens microbial communities from leaf cutter ant in Ribeirão Preto, State of São Paulo, Brazil - Atta sexdens ASBM2 | ecosystem: Host-associated > Fungi > Mycelium > Unclassified ... | reverse complement strand
CGATATTATTCTAACTTCACTTTAGAGAGTATTTCTATCTTGGATTGCTTGCAAAATGTAACATGCATTTAATTGTGAAACTCGCAAAATTAAGTTAGATGGCTTTACTTGAATATGCCAAAATTGATGATGTCGTTATCGTTTATAAAACATTCTGCTAATTCTATAAATAGATAATTCATTTAGCGAATAATCTTAAATTTGGATAAGGCATGTTATCATTCGCTATTATGTAATTATCTCGCGTACTGTATTCGTAAATTCTTAGCTTGATCTAGAACTTTTGTCACATTTCATTCAAAATATCATTTATGCTTCATTCATGCAACTATTCATAAGATAAATTTGTTAATCTAGAATGATTTTTCTGCTAATCTACTAGTCATCCAATCTAGTAATTCAATCGAGTTGTTCAGTTCATACGTGAGAGATTTCTTGAATCATCGAATTACTTGGAAGCACCATTCACTCACCTATTTATCCTTCTACAACTCGCGATCTTGCGACATTATGTCACGCATATAGATCAACTCATTGTTTCGTAACGCAGCTTTATTATCCATGATATTACTATTTTCAAGTTCGGCGAAACCAAGATTGCGAGTCACTCGAGCGAGATTTTAAGAAAATTTGTGATTCATTTCTAGTAATTATGAAAATTTTTTTTTTTTAAAGATAAGTAGGAAATTATCCTTTTCATTCATGATGAGTCGTCAACAAATTCTTATGAATTTCATTTTTTGCTCTTTCTGTTTGTGCTAAAGCCATGAATATATTTCTAGGAAAATTTGATGACGTTGTAAAGTAAAAATATAATTATATATAATTGAAATGGATATTTCTTATTGTTCGTGATGAATTTACTTGATCAACTCACGATTGCTAATTATTTCTAATTATTAATTTTTCCAATTTTTTTGAAAAATGCGTACAGCAAAAGTTTCGGAGGATATCAAAAAATGAGCACTCGAATCACAAATAAAGATAGAATTGTGCTCTGGAGCAAATTGAAAATTTTTTGTTTAATTAACGCAAACATATCACACTCGCGATTATAACGACATTATGCGGATCGTTGCGATGCAAACGTCATGCGCAAGATAAAACAAACGGAAAGTAAAATGCAGTAATGAATCTTTATTCAGGGAATAGCACGACATATTTGAATATTTTCGTTAAATGAAGATACATATTATTTATTGAAACTAAATAATGATCTTTTATTAGTAATCTGAAATTCATTTTATTATAGCGGTGATTTTAAATAACGTTTAATCAATACTCAAATAATATAATATGTGATACAAATGTCATTTATTTACTGCAATAATGACATAACTAAAAAAACAAAAGTTTTCGTTTTGAATGTTTGAATCATTAAAATTATATATATATATATATATATATATATATATAATTTCTTTAATGGATTTTTTATGCAATTTTGGTACAATGATTTCGTATTTATTATTATAGAAAAATTAAGATAAATATAGAAAAATTAATCTAATTATAGAAAAATAAAGGTTATTCTTTATTTTTCATTAGCTCTTTATTAACTCAGTATTAAATTCTCATCAAAATTCTCTTTGCAGACAACTGAAAAAAACAATATTTGAATTATATTAAAGCAAATGAGCAATATATTTTTTATTTAAGTAAAAAAGGAATTTTGAATCGTTCAGTCATACAATAATAATATTCGAGCCGATCGCATATTACCTTTATTTTATTTCTTTATCGCACGTTTATCGCAAAGAAGTGAACTGCAAATCCTGAATTGCGTCGATGAGGCTCGTTAAAAAGTCAAATTATCGAGAATCGCTCCAGTCGCCACGACGACGCGTGACGTCTGTCGACGCGAGCGGGCCGCAACGGGTCTACGTCACACATCACGTTACCTACCTACGTAGAAGCCACGAGCACCGAGGTCGTTCATCGAGAACAATAATAACTAGCGGCATCGATGAGAAAACGAATTCTCGTGCGGTTGTCCGGACGTCAACGTTGGGCATCCCGACGAACGTTATCGCGAAATGATCATCTCGACGAGATCACACGGGGATGATTCTAGGACGCCTACACGTCTGTTTGGCCGTATGAATAGCCGTTTTAATCGTAAACTTGGTACAAAAACAATTCTATGAATGTTATGTGTATCCGGGAAAATTCAGATAATAAAAATTCAAAATAGAAACAATTAATTGAGATTTGTGAAAAAGATTTTGTAAAAATTTCAAATTAACAAAAAGGAACGTAAGATAAGTTTTCTGAAATTTTTGGAGTAGAATTCTAAAGAGTGACAATTGAGAGACGATGTCGAAAAAGAATGACTCAATTTTTAAGAGTAAGATTTCACTATTTAGAGTTATGGAAAGAGGGAATAATGTTAATCGAAAAATATGTGAAAGAAATTCGACTTTATTAAGAGGACAAAACAGAAAGTTTAGCACATTATTATTATTACTATTATTATTATGTACAAATGTATAATTTACATGAAAAATATTAGAATAATTTGAAGGTATATCTTTAAATAAAAAATTACACATTCAATCCATACATTTAATCTGTGAAAAACAACATAAATATAAAAAATATCTTTGAGCTTTCATCTGAAAAAACGTCGATACTTTTTATTTAGCATCGGAAAAGTCGATAGCCAACTCTAATTGAAAGGTTTCGGTGAGGTGAAAAAAGTTGAATGTTTCACTCTAATCGAATCGATTCTCGCATACGGTAACTGCCGCGTTGTCGCCAACCACGTGACCGCATATATACCATCGAAACATTCAAGGTCTTTCATCGGCAATAATCCGCGATAATTCCGAGCAACAAAATCGGTGCTTCCCACAGTAATAATGAACGATAACTTCGAGGTCATTTTTCAATTATATTAATTACTAATAATCGTCACTGACACCAATTTGCAATTTTAGAAATGAATATTCGAGTCGGAGATATTGAAATATTACTTTCGATAAATATCAGAAATAATTTTCGATCGCCAAAAAGTTCCATATTTACTTTTTGAAAAGAGAAAAGTAGTAAACTTTATATTCAAGCTTCTCCTCTCGGAGCAATCGATAAGCGTAACAGTTCCGGGAAGAAAATATAGAAATTTATGAAAGTGTCGCATTCCAAGTTTCAAGCATACGGTAGTTTTATATATTAAAGATTCAGAAAATAACGCTGATGTATCCTTTTTATATTCATTCAATTCTATAAAGATGCGATTGTAACGTTCACGCGCGTATTTTCGTTTCGAAACGAAGGTCCACATGGAATACAGCAAATTCAAATATTCTGATTGCCGATACCGCGTGTCTTTATTCATTATGAAGCAAAGATGCGCGAAAACAGAAAAGAGGAAAGAAGAAGAGAGTCGATCGCGATTGCAGAATATTTTCCAATGAAAACCTACGAAAATCAAGTATTTTTTTTCTTCGCATAGAACTCGTGGTCGCTTTATCGTCTTCCTCGTCTTCGTCTTCTACATCGTCGCCGTCGCGTTGTCGTCGTATTACGCCGTACTCGCTCTCCACCCTACCCGCGGCAATTCGCAGACACGCACGGAGCGTCGGTTACGTGTGCACCACGGCCGTTTTTATCGCGGTACGCACACGCGTATACGTAAGTATACGTGCGTGTACGCACTCACACGTGTACGCGTCCCGCGTCGGCCCCGGTACAGCGCCACCCCGAATACCGGATGTGACGACACTCGCGCACTTGGCCCGACGCACTCTCGAGATGTCTCCCCTGTCCCCTCCGTCCCCCCTTTTTCGCGTTTCTCGCTCGGTCGGAGCGGCGCGCTCCGAGTACGCACTTTCCCCCCTCCCCCCCTTCCCCTTCTCTCTCCCCTTCAGCGACTCACCGTCGTCGGCCCGTTATTTACTCTCGTAGTTCTGGCAATGGCCAGTCGCGGCGTTCCCGGCATGCTTGCGTCGCATCTCCTCGGGCCGTTCCGTCGACGCGCGCGGCGTGGCGTCCGCTTTCGCGGCAGAGTCCCACGCGGCTTCTCGCGCGTGTCTACTACTATACTCGCCGCTGTATTACGTACGTACGCATCGCCGTTGCGTTTTGCATGCGCGCGCGCGCGCGCTCGCGCACTCCTCTCTCGCCTGTCCTTTTATTTTTTTTCCTCTTCAACGTCTCACATTTATCTCGCGCTAGTTCGCGACGTGATTCCGCGAATGACAATGCAACAACAACAACAACAACAACAACAACGACAAAGATGACGACGATGATGAGGAAGATGACGGTGTCGAGTCGTTGCCTGAGCCGAGGATAGATGTACACACGCGGCGGGAAAGAGAGAGAGACGAAAAAAGAAAGAGAAAACGAGATATATACTCGCGCGGCCATTTTAACCGCGCGATGTGCTAAGCCGGGCCACCCAGTGTGCAATACGAGGAGAGGCTAGTGTGTGTATGTGTGTGCCAGCGCCACCGCTGCCGTCGTCGTCCTAGCCGTCACCGTCATCGTCATCATCATCATCGTCGTCGTCGTCGTTGTCGTTGTTCTTCAATCGACAGGAATTGCGTCTGTCGGCTGCGCGCCTCGCTTCTGCGCACGCGAGTCCACCGAGTATCACGCATTAGTCGCACGTCGTTCTACGTCTTTTCGCCGATCACTCGTCCGCGCTCGTCGAAAATAAGTGAAAACATTCGACGACGTGGGGAAAACGTGGAACATCACGCGCCATGGATCGACCGATGTGCTCCATTGATATTCATCGGGAGAGGAAGACCGCGTTTCTCGGTAGAAACGAACGGTTGCGGATATTACTTCGATTTCGCGATGTGCACATTGCCGTGACGTTCGGCGCACGCGAGAGAGGAGGACACGTGCCACGCGTGAAAAAAGATGCCAATCGGAGCGCGGAGTGACCGCATCGAAGTGACGCGCGATGACGCGCGATGATTGACCCGCGAAGTTTATGAGCGCGGAGGATCGCCGTCATCCAGGGGAACCGGGGAGATCGAACCGAGGACACCGGAACGCGTGAGGAGACAGAGGTGAGTAGAAAGAGTATAAGCCTGTTCGAATCCGATTAACGCGATAGAAAAAGAGAAAAAAAAAGGTGAGCGGATCTGTGGTTAGGTCTCCTCGCCTCGTGCTCGCGTTTGCGTATTCGCGAATTCAAACGCGACGCAATTCCCGACGGCGCTCGCGCGACGAAGGAGCGCGAAAGCGAACAGCCACGGACTGCAAAGTTTTCCGCGCGACGTAGAGAGCAACCGCGTGACACGGAATCTGCGCAGTAGGTACGCCGCGGATTCGCAAGCGCCGTACGTACGTTGTCATCGCGGCACCTCTCTCTCTCTCTCTCTCTCGCTCGCTCTCTTTCTGTCTCCAGGCTTAACAGAGGACGAGGAGAAACTTCACGTACGTGAAGAGAGTAATTCTTCTGTATGATCCGAAAGAATAGCGAATACGAATTCTTCGCGCTGATTATCGCGATGTCGCGGATGCTGAATCCGTTTCACAATCGATTGCAATGCGCCGTGAATCACAATCAGTTGCAGCTTCCTTACGTTTTTAAGTAATAAGTAAGAGTGCGTTGTGTTTCCGGATCTTTGAAACAAGGGAGGCAAGAAAGAGAAATTACATGAAAGTGAAACTGAAAAGAATCGAATTCTAATTATGTTTTAAACAAAGTGGAAATTATGTTTCATTTTAAAGAATCTGCGAATAAAACAAAAATCACAGATGATCGATTTAAAATTTTCGAATATTTTCTCGCTTAATCGTTATAATAATCGTTAGATTAAATTTTTACAATCTCACATGTGACCAAAAATATGTTTTGTAAGTATATTGTTAGATATCAAAAGTAATGGTAAACCCAATCCCTTGAATTAAATAACATTTTGTTATTTATAACTTTCAATATGTATCGAAATGTAAATCCATTTCTGTAGTTGGTTTCAAAGCAAACAACGTTCATATTAACATATACACTTGTAAATAATAAACTAAATTTGAGTCCAATTTAATACATTTCTCGAGTAAAACTGTTTAATTCCATTGTTTCAGTTAAATTAACGACATATTGAATAGGAGCAGCAGCGATCTGTAGAAAAAAATTAAAACTAAATTAAATTGGTACACTTCGATCTAATGAATTTAATAGTGCAAAGAGCAACAATTTAAGATAAAATGAAAAATTTGTTCAAATTTCAATCCGTACTTCATGGAGTATATTTATAAACTCGAAAATCAATTCTATTTGCTCGTAAAACTGAATGTTTTCCTCTCCGTTATTTTCATGAAGTATAAAACCATTTTGCCGCCCTTGAGGATTTTTCATCAAACGATATCTCGATTAATTCTTCCGATATTTTAAATTCTGAATGCTTCTGCATGCTTTCACATGAAGGCGTGTACGGATCATGTCACAGGTATCCTCCAACCTTCTCTGAACCGCCCTTTCATTTTGCCCGCGCCCACGGAGCCCCTTAACTACTGCGAACGACGTGGGCGACACTTACGTAATCCTCGACCGATAAGGTGGATAACGATAAGCATCGTGTGATCTCGGTCTCCGTCTCCGTCTTCGTCTCCGTCGTCGTCTTCATCTTGAAGCACGCAGCGGTTCCGTGCGGGTCAGCGGCGCCTCTCTATTTTCGAACATGCGAGTCATACACTTCATTGTCGTCCATCGCCGCGATGCGACGCGACGCGACGCGTCCGAAAATGCCGCCGGACCGATAAAAATGTCACGAGGTAACGAGTCCACCGACCACACGATTCGAACGTGCTTCTCGATCAGCCGTGAAAATAGGAGGCCACGTATTTGCTAATAATTTTTTAGCGACCAAATTGATACTTTTATATAAATTAGATTAAAATTATGTAGACAAATAATAAAATTCTAACGTTTGTGTAATTTCATGTAGATTTTATTTGATAGAAATTTTTTTTTTCCGTTTATCCAAACTATAAATTCTATAAATGATACGCTAATGTTCGTAAAATGCTGGAAAAATGTTCTAAATCTTCGAGCTCGTCCCTTATATGTTCCTGAATTTTATGTTTTTATATTGCGTAGGTAGAACAATGCTTTTCTTATTCTCTTTATTCTTTCTTTTTGGAAATATAAAGAGATTGCTATTTTTACGATCATAAATTCATAAAGAACGTTTCTACAATTTCAGTTAAATAGGAAAGTATTTCAAGATTTTGTTTAGAGAATACCGAAAGCTCAAAGTTGAAATATTAGAAACTACTCATATCATTGAACTTATTTCTTGCATTAAAATTAAATTCTGTCAAACTAAAATCTACATGAAAATCACATGAATATAAACATTTTGTTATCTATTTACATTTTTATGTATGAGATTTAATTTATGTGGAAAAAATATTAATTTTGTCGCTCGTGGCTTGAAAATTATTAGTTCTATATTCTAAGATTTTTGTCTGTAATTTATTTTCTAACTTTTCACGAAGCAAACAATTTATTTATAATGGTACACTATATGTTTTCATCCACATTAATATTTAACAATAATATCATACAAGTATATTGCATTGTATTAGATGTCATTGTGGTGAAGAAAAATAATGCGATAATTGAGCGAAATGACGAAATGGCGAATGTAGTTCTAACTGGGTAGGGTTAGGGAAACTGAACATAAGTGTAGGGAGGACAGAGTTAAATTAAAATAGTTCTATCTATCGATATGCATATTATTCTGGAAATTGGTATCGAAAAATCAGTTTCGGCTGCGTTATCCGGTGCTACCACAGGTCGACATCGTTATCGTCGCCGACACTGTGAGACTCCGGATGCGAGATTCGACAGCTCGTATCGATCGTCGATGTTCATCAAAATGAAGCGACGACAGCGGGGTGACGGCGGATAAACGAGAGTTCCTCTCCGAGCCGATGACCTCCGTCATCCAAGGACGCGATTCCTGGAAGGTAAGGTCGCGTTTGCGAAATAACGGAGTTCTCCTTGGAGAATGGGACGGGCACCATCGATCTCTATCCCTCTTTTGCCGCCTATTTCTCTCTATCATCCCCGCCACTCATCCCGAAATCCGCGAAATACTTCGTAACGTTTGCCAAGAGGAGAAGGTCAGGATACGAGATACATCCATTATGTTCTTAACATGGAAACTGGACGTTTAATTCGTATATATGCCCATGTCACATGTCTGTCATGTTTATTTGAATTTTATACGCATTCCATAAATGGTATACATAGACAGTCTATCATGTTTATGATACTTAAATTAACTTTTTAATTCAAAATAATACTCAGATTCAATTTCTTTTTAATATCAAGATTATATCTCGATAGTTGATACATTTTTTTACATTTTTTTTTTTTTTATTTGTTATTTTATATGGCTACAATGATATTTTAAGGCGTGGAACTTAAGCTTAAGCCTTAAGTCGTAAAAAATTGATCAATCATAGTTGATTATTCTCCTTACATTCGACTGTGATTGGTTAATTTCTTACGGCTTAAGACTTAAAGTTGTAAGATTTACGTCTTAAAAACTTGGAGGCCGCTACCGCCGCCGCTGCCGAACCTCGAAAATCGGCGCGGACCTCGATAACGCGCTCGAAAGCGGACCATGACTCATCGAGTTGCGACGCGACGCGAGAACGAATCACTCTCACGGCGTGACGTCGGGATTCATTGCTCCGCGGACCGATGCCGGGAACCTTCGCGCGAGAATTGCGTGCAACGTCGTCGACGCTTCACGCCGACGCGACGACGGCGCGAGCGTCGCGAGTTGCAAAATCGGTTTGCGAATTTTTCATTCGCTCGTGTTATCTCGAGTCGCGAATCCGGAAGCTTCCCTCGTCGTCAGAAATGGGAGAGACGGATGTTGGCGGTGGGGATTCAGACTTGGCATGGCGGCAGATGGGCAAGATGGCGGCGCGGTTGAAAACACGTGAGTATTCTTAAAGCGGCGGCCTTTTCAGGGAAGTGTCAATGATTTCTCGTAATTTTCTAACTAACTAATCTCAGATTTCTCGCTCAATTGTTCGATATCAATCTCGATAATCATTGAATTATGCTAGAAAATTTGATACACGTTATGGCGGAAAAAGACGTATACAAAATAAAAAGCAATATAATTTTCAATAAATATCAGCAATTTTAGATTACAAAACTATTTATTTTGTGAAGTTTTTGTCGCATAATTAATTTAAAAAGACATATGTTACAAAATCTCCAGCGCTTTTCCTTTTTTATTTAGCTATTTCGAAAAAGAAATCCACAGATGGAATTCAGACGAACGTTGCGCGTTTTTTTTTTTTTTACTAGTGTGTACGTGTTGTAAACAGGTACGTGCGTGTTTTTACGTGCATCGACCGGTCGGAGGGTTTAAAGAAAACTGGTATGCGACCGTTAGACTACGAAGTTCTATCGATTTTTATTTCAAAGTTCCAGACGTTTCTTGAAGCCTCAAAACTTCCGAGTACTTAGCTGAGCTAATATTTCTAGATTGTATTTTCTTAATGTCTATCTCGGAAATAATTTATTTTATTACTAATATACTTAGAAAAATCTAATCGACATTAAATTTTAAATAACGACCAAGATTTTTTTGCTTTAATATTAATATTCAAAATACTTAACGAATAATAAATTTGTATTTATATTGTAAAAATATGACAAAACGCTTAAATGTATCAAATTTTATATTTAATACTGAATGTGCAAATATAAATTTAATTGAATTGAATAAATCAGAGAAAAACGGAGAAAGAGAAAGAGACAAAAAACAGTATTTAATAACAAACAATATATCCGTCTATTAAATAAAATTTATAGAGATAGTCACGATAATATTTTTCAATATTTCATCTCTAATTGATAATGTTATAATGTCAACCATAATCTGTGCACGATTAATTATTAATTTGCGATGTACATACATTTTAAATGAAATTAAGATTTTGCAATAACGACGAGTTTCTCCAGACATCGTTTGACCGGAACTGGTCGCTTCCTTCTTAGGTAACTTTACCGTAACCCGTTGTCGGACGCGCGGGGAAGGGTAACGATATTATGTGCTTAAGGGCGAATGCGAAAGGGGTGTGTCCGAGAGCGGTGGACGTCGGAAGCTGTAATGGAACTTGATGGATGCTTTCGCGGAAAAGTCGATGCGGCTAAAGCAAATTAGCACCCGGCGAAGGGACTGAAATTGTAATATGCCGTCGAACGGGTCGCTCTATCGTGTCTCTAACGACTCTATTGCGATTTGTTGCCGATCCGGCTAACGGCACGCGTTCCGTTACCTTGACTACGTCAGAATTCCGTAAAATATAGTGCAGAAGTACCTTGAAAGTATCGAGTGTCACAACCACAAACTAAACTCTACGATAAATTAAACGTTATTTCCTTTAACGTTGTTTCCTTTAACCATTAAAATCCATTAGCAACTTTAATTGTCATATTTTTTGTTTAGAGACAAGTCGTTGATACTGATATAGGTCTCCTAAAGCGACATCTCTTTATTTCTCATAAACTAACTATTGCACTTTATTAATATTAATAAAATCATGATCTGTTTAGCTAATTAAAGAAGTACAAACTCATAATTCGTACATTTGTGATTTGTTTCTATACCAAATCAGTTAAAAACGAATTCTACGAATGCAAAAATAAAATTTTACAACTTTCTTTTGCAAATTGCGTAGTTTAAATAATAGTGATTATATTATTGATAATATTATGTTATTTTAAATACTTGTAGTTTCCTAAATGTAGTTTTATTTATATTATTTTTTCTCATAGTTTTTTCATAATATGAATTTAAATTATGATTTTAAATTGGAGTGCAGCGAAAACCGCCACATCTGTCTGCAAAACAGATCATGAACTAACTTAATCTTTGTAACGTTGCTTTATATGTAGTGTCTTTATAGTCAAATAGTTCTATTGGAGCTGAAAGCAATCGTGCATAGTTATATGAAAAAACTCTTGAAAAACTATCGCGTTATTTGGGTCTTGCAGAACAGTATAAAGTAAATTTGCATATAATTCAATAAAAATGTTTTATAACGAAGTGAAAAGATTCTGGAAAATCTTATATACATTCACTTGTAAGTACTTTCTATAATTCTTTCAAATAATTCCCGTAAAAGAAAATAAAAGGAATATTGTCTATTATATAAGTTTTGGAGCTCATTTTGTCAGATCATTTTTACTTATCTCACAAAAAATTAATTATTGCAAAATTGCAAACAGTATTATAAAAACTGCTTAATACTATCTAACTAGAAGACATTTTTTTTAATTTGTTACTTGTGTTTTTAATTTTATTTTTACCTTTTGTTTAAGAAATATTGTCTAAAAACAAAATATGTCGGTATCCGTCACTTTCTTCTATAATTCGGATTTATTGTAATATTTTATTTTTAATATTCAAAAGAATATTGAAAATATCAGCGCGCGATTAACTTTTGAATCGAAACGCCAAATAGTATTGCTCAAAAATCCTAGAGGATTAAACAGCTTTGATGTTAAAGATAGCTTAACAAAAAAATATCATCTGTTGCAAGTTTTCAATACTGAATACCTTCCTAAATTAAGTTTCTATAACAAAAATACATTAAAATTTATCTATAATATTTTGCGTTCACTTTCTAGCTTCAATTTATTATTAAATATTTATTAGAAACATATTCTTCTCTTTCTATTATTAATGTACTTATAATATCCGATACAAAGTGCAACATATTTTACGCGACGCAATACTTTGCCATTTATTGCATTGAATGCAAGATGAAAGATATTTCCACGCGCAAGATTTGATTAAATCAGATTTTTTTACACGTTTTGCATGTCTGCAGCTTACAATTTGCATGTATCGTAGAAAATATCAATTGAAAATAACAAGCACAACGTATTCGAAGATTATTCAGTTGCTATTGCTAACGAGAATCTCGATGCCAATCGTTTAATTGCGTTGGCATCGCTCGAGTCAGCGATCGACGAAGCATGGCGCGTGGTCGGATAAACGGAGATCGCATTTAGCTCTCGTTTACTACCATAATTATCTTGGCGCAGCTGATATTGTGCATTCTGATTTGTGTATGTTGCCCTATTGTCTTCCAAACGTGTAGGCGCAGGGTGGTTGCCCCATGAACGGAGCGCCAAGTCTTAAGAAAGGGTTTGAGACTTAGGTGGGTTTCGTTTCCGCTTTCGGAATCCTTTATCTTCGTGCGAAGCATTAATAAATTTTAAGATTAACATTGCGCGTATATACACATGAAAAATTAAATCACCAAATGTTTGAGATACTTTGCGATTTGAGAAGAAATTATTTTTCAATTACAATTTCAAATGTAGTGAAAAGCATATGGAAAGCAATGTAATTTTGGTGGCTTTATTTGTCGATTCTAATAATACAATATGTTTTCTATATTTATTTGTAACAATAGACCATATGACAATTTTACATATCTACAATATTAAAAGAGAAAATATTGTAGTTTTATCTTCTGTAGATTTCAATAGAAAAGTGTTCCGTAATTGTGAACTATTTCAAGTTGAATATGTTGGTAATATAATTCTTTACACGTATACATATCTTTCTTTTATGATAAGACACCAAAACGAAACTATAAGTCATTTTCCATAGTTTTTGACGCTAAATACGCATTTGATTTCCAAATTGCTTCATTACATCTCATTTTTGAGAAAGTAGCTAAAGTTATAAAAAGACAGACTATATTTTCATGCATTTTGTTGTATTATAATTACGAGATATATGATGGAGAAATTTTATTGCAATCAAAATTATGTTATTATAACTTTTTCAATCTTCAAAAGGATTTTTTTATGTCTGCTATATATTGCTATGTCTTTCAGTCTTCAAAAGGATTTTTTAAATATTTGCTATATGTTGTTGACTTTCAGTCTTTAAAAAGATTTTTTAAATATATGTTAACTCACAAGGATTTTTTAAGCTGAATTCAATGTTAAAATCAACAAATTCAAAATAATGGATTTAATATTTGATGTATAAATTTGAAAAATATTTGAATTACTGCGAAAATTTACATTTATTTACAGAAGTTTTTCATGATTTTGAAGTTATCAATTTTGACATTGAATTCGTATTTAGCGATTTAAAAAGCTCCTAAATTTAAATATTATTGAAAGCTATTTGGTATTATTGAAAGCTATTTTTTCCACAATTGACTCCATATGAATATCATAGCCGACAACAATCTTTTAAGGGCTGAAAAGGCCTAACATATTTAATTTTGATTGCTAAAGAACTTTTCCAGCATGTCACATCATAGTAATTATAATATCACATTGTAATTGGTAATATGACAAAATATAATACATAAAAGTAGCTTTTTTGTAGTTTGAATTGCAAATTTCTTAAAATTGTGACGGAGCAATTTAGAAAATAAATTTGAATTTAGCATTCAAGAACTATGGAAAATGATCTTGTTTCAATATTCTAAAAAAAATAATTTTTTGTTGAACAATATTAGTAACAGCACCAAATTTGGATTGTTTTTCTTTGTGATTGCACTTCGGAATCCATTTATACCATTATTTTCTTTCATATTATCAATCAAAATCTTTCTTTCGTTTGAAGGCGATTCCTGAGAAAAAATGAATTTCTTAACATTTCAGCGATGATTTTTCTTCTTTAGACATCTTGTGAAATACCCTAAAGTTTTTTTCTCTTTCTTTTTTCTATTTTAGTTTTTACAGAAACTTTCTGAAATTGTCAGTCGATATTTTACATTGTTAAAATTATCGAAACTCTCCTTTCTACTTTGTTAATAATGGCTACGTTCAGCAGAAAAAGCAGTTTTGCAACTATTGTATTATAATTCTTTAATATGATTAGTTGTTGTCTTTAGATATTTGCTGGATCTAAATGTACATATAACCATATTAAAGTCTTACAAATAGTTGCAAAACTATTTTTTGCTGAATGCAGTCAAATCTTCCAAATACCCGAAATTCGTCAGAACAATCGAAAAAACTGGCGATCGCGTGAGGGGCGGATGGGAAAGGAGAGGGTTTGTTTTGGTGCGTGACTCCCGCATAGGGCGCGCGTGGTTCGTACTCTCGCGCTCCGTGCCAGGCACGCAACCGGTGCGTACATACTACGTACGTGTACGTAAAATGCGCGTGCACGCGGCCCACCTGCGTCTATACTTTGTATACGAAAGATAGAGTATCGATAACCCCGTCCATGTCCTGGCCGGTCGTGATTTAAGGGTCGCTATGGCGCCGCGATTCAGAAACAAGGGTTCGGCGACCGAGCTCCCCTCCTTTCCTCCCCTCTCTTTCCCTAATTGCACAGTAATCATTCGACTTGATGAACATTTTTCTTGTTGCTCGTAATTTCTGTCGAATTCTGTTAATTCGCGTGTTACGACTCATTCCATTAAAAAAGAAATAAGGCATTTGAATGAACAAAATGAGTCATTTCAGTTTCAAGTATTTTAGCACCTTTTTTGTAGCGTAATTGCACTGAGAAAAATGATCTGGTTGGATTAAATT
>Ga0157364_1004019_pt1 | contig 14518 bp, 5 predicted proteins | sample AttsexASBM2_FD_111476 | JGI IMG/M metagenome (GOLD analysis project Ga0157364, IMG submission 111476) | Fungus gardens microbial communities from leaf cutter ant in Ribeirão Preto, State of São Paulo, Brazil - Atta sexdens ASBM2 | ecosystem: Host-associated > Fungi > Mycelium > Unclassified ... | reverse complement strand
TATTGCGACTCAGTTTTGTTTACTCGAGCAAGACAATGAAGATAGAATTTTAATTAACATTTTTAAGAATAACGTTGCTTTAGAATAATGTTATAAAGCAAAATAATGTTCTCTAAAGCATGCAAAAACAAAACACATGTAAGAGTCTTTCGTAAATCAATTGTATTGAAGTAACATCGCTTGCCACGCGCGGTGTATAAACTATCAAATTGCATCGCGTTGAACAACTCTAAGAGTTAGTGATAGATGACATGAGATGATCAAACAACAATCGGCGAAACACAGAACGTCGAAATAATACCGATGTAAACTGTGTCAAGCAGCTTGTTAGAATCAATATACCGACCATGTTGCATCTTGATTCGCATATCTAAACACTTGCGACTAGGTATACATGTGTACACAGATTGCTATCAAAGATGCTTGTTTCTAACGCCTGTATGCATTTAAATGTAAAATACCAGCAAATGGAAACTATTTGCACGCCTGAAAAGATACATTATGTAAATATCTACGCCATTAGTCGTCATTATGTGATTTTGAGTATTCCAATTCAAAAATGGAAACGAGAAATTCATATAAAGACTTAAATATTCAAGAACAAGAATTAATATTAAAAATTACAAAGCAATAAATAATAACTTTGAATCAAATTTCAACCAATTTTCAATAATCGACTCTTTTAATTTATTGATTGAAAATATTAAAGAATAATAAGTCAGAATATTAATTGTCATAGATTTCATATTTGATATAAGTTTTAAACGACGCGCGATGCAATTGACGAAGGATAATCCAAGAGTTAACGAAGCATTCCGGAATGTTTCATTAATCTCTTATCTGCGGATGGCCAGAATTCTTGTCAACCAACTGCTTTTCCGTTCTTCATCGCGAGAAGTGATTCTGCCCTTCCTCAACCCTTCCATCTTTTCTCCCCGGCACTCTTTCTCAGATCACCGAATCAATCGGTGGCGAAACGAGGTCTTCAAACAAGTAGAGTACCAAGCGAATTCCTCCATACAGCCAATTCGATGTAGGAGAAAGGAAGAGAGCGTTGCCCAAGCAGCACACCGCGCGCTACGTGGAACAGGAACGTAATTATTATCGCCGAGTTACGTATTCGGATGTTCTTCCGCTCGTCGAATCTTCTCACATACTACACCACGCGCATAGACGCGCTCGGAACAATAGCTTGGCCTCAGGAGCGATTCCCATATTATGCAAATCCCAGCACTCTCCCTGCTCCGACGACCGCACCTCGCCCCACCTCGCCACATCTCTACGTCCTCCTCAACAGAAGGATAGAATAGTTATGTTCATTCGGAACAGCCGTTGAACATAATAATTATGGGCAATCGGTTTTATGAACGCATCAAAATATTCAATTTTTCATCCGCTCTTTTCAGAGGTAAAACTTTTTCATGTCCACGGTTTTTTCAAAAATTTTTTTAATGCAGAAACTTTGAATTACATATTTAAAGAATGACGTGTTGCATTATTCATATTTTTAAAAAATTCAAAATTGCGGCGCAAAGATAAATGTTCGTATTTATTTCATCCTTAATTCATATTTGTTCATATTTTTTTCACAGTTTTGTGCGATGTATCATCATGTTGTCTGGTAATATAAATTTCAATATCGCGATTTAATCAAAGGACTATTTCGGTAATCAACTTTCAAAATTATAAAATATATACAATTGTAATTTTCTCGCGTGAAAAAATATCATAGTTATGAGAAAATCTCTCTCATTTTCCGTCTCTTCCAGCGTTGCATTCGTTTTTGTGGGTCACTTTGCCAACTGCAAATGCAGAAATAAAATATTCAGAGTCACTTCAACTCGTTTCGTGAGTGCCGTTTATCCGACTCTGTTATTGAGCGCGTCTATACGCAATCTAAATTTATCAACATTTAAATGGGTGATAAACTAAAAGTGTTTTTACTTTTCATTGGATTTTTTTTCTAACAAGTTACATCGAAAAAAAAATATAGCTATTGCATCCGTGAATATGAACGTGAATATTTCACCTGTTCCATGTTTTTTTTTGTAAATTTTTCGACTGCGCGTTGTCATATTGCGGTTTTTGACGAGCGCTATTCATGTAAAAATCTAAGGTCGTTGTTTTTCGAACTGCCAATTTTCGCTCTCAAGGGGTATTACATTTTCTCATATTGAGTCACTGTGTTGCAAGCTGCGGAGGACTCGTGTAATCTCATGTTTTGAATTAAGGGAAATGACGCAATCATGGCAAGGAAGATGGAAGGCCGCGCCACAAAATTTTTCGAAATACCAAGTCTTACTAAGAAATTATGAAAGTTTCGCCTTCGAAGAAAAATTCGCATCAGTGGATCAGAAAGACAGATAATGTCAGAAGCTATTATTCGGTGGTCGGAGAGATCCCAGTTCTTTCCTTCCTCAATGGGAAGACGCGATCGTTGGATCACGCCAACAAGAAGTAAGTTCTTTTGGATAATCTTATAATTGCAATTACGGTAAATAAGCACCAAAAATAAGCACAAAGCGAATAGTAATTTAACACGTTAAAGAACTAAAATACATACATTTTAAAAAATACTAAATTTTAGTAAATATTTGTTTGAATAGTTCTAAGCAAATATTTAGTTAATGTAAAAATTTTAGTTAATATAATATATATTTATTTAATAAAAATCATTAATTTAATTTAACTATCATTTTTTTATTGAGTAAATATTTATTTATTGTAAATAAACGTTTACTTAGTACTATTCAAAGAAATATGTTAAGATTTAGTAATATTTTTTTCAATGTACTAGAGATATACATAAAAATGTAACGAGAACAACTGTCAGGGTTACACCGTAACAATCACACGTTTTTAATTCAATAGTAAAAATATTTCAATCCTCTTACACCACTTTTTTCTCGCGTTTCAGCATTTTGAAGTAAAATACTAAAGATGTAAGTTAAAGATTTTAATATCTTTTTAAAGATATACACGTATTTTTTGCATTTTCATCAATATATTAAATTTAAATAATAGATTAGTGAAAAACTGTAAGTCATCGAAATAACTTTAAAGGATGCGAGGCTTCAACTCCGATTCGATATAATAATTTTATTCTCACTTCTGCATACTCCATTTAGCAATAAGCGTAAGCGTAGTAACTGTCCAATTTCGAGTTTAATCTGTGCGCATATGTCATGTCAACAAATTGACACGGGACAAAATCGTGACATTTGCTAAATTTTACATTTCAAGAGCAGTAAACCAAAGATTCATTGACACTGTATATTCCCAGCTCTATCTAGTGTTGCATTTAGCGCTACATGCTCCCTGATTTCAAGTGTTATTTGTCTAGCCCACGAGAGACAAACGCTTAATGACAGTACGAGATGGGAGACAGCCGCATTTAACATGCGGCGAGGATAGGAGGGCCAAAGTTTAGTCTTGTGACCTAATTTGCCGCCGCACGTTTTGCAACGTCGGTCGCTTTCCACACGAGATAACGAAATTAATGACTAATTGGTCGACCGTCTGCAAAAAGAGTTGCATCGTTCTGCAATCATGGCCTGCAATAATGTTCAATCGATTCCCTCAATGTCTAATTAAATTTAGCCGAGAGCTGATTGAATCGCGCAATTAAATGACCAAATTTCATACGGGAAAAACGAGCACGATTGTAAAATATATAATCTTCTTAGATATCACTTAATATTGCTTCTTGGATATATCGCGTGGCGTTTAGCTTTGCATTCTCGTACATTTAATGCACATCTTCCGTTGATCAATGCAAACAAAGAGGAACGCGAAACGTCAACGTGCGGTAAATACATGCCATCATCGCATACAATGATACGGCCTTCCCACTTTCTCGATGAAATAAAAAACTTTCTTTCCCACGTGCTCACCTCAAAAATTCCTCAATGCACTCTAATCATCTGCCGTGAGTTCCAGTATGCCGCGGTAAAGATATCGCCCGAGGATTTTATTCTGTTTGCATATACATAACTTTACGGAATTTCTTGTTCCGTAACGGAGATTTACTCCTTTTAGAAACCACTGACTGCAATTCTCTCCGTGTTAACTCTTGACGTGCTGTCTATCGATAACGTATTTCTCACGATAAAACCGACGTCAGTTTATGTGCTATCTGACGTGACGATTATCACTAATACTGTGATTTTTAATGCCGTTTGCTAAGACATTTTTGAAATTATATTAAATCTCAATTACAGCTAGGCGATATAATATTCATAATCACAGATTTTATATTTAATGCTGTCTTAAGTACAATCCTAAAATGTCATGAGCCAATCAGAGAGCCGTATTAGTATCTTAAGTCATTACTTAAGACAGTCCTAAAATAAAAACAAACTATGAATACCACTTCATTAAGATATACACATAGGCTTAACATTTTATCCAAATTATATAGATATTTATGATTTTAGCTGGTCCCTGGTGAGGCATCCCAAATTTTCGACACTTTACTAAAGAATCTTAAGGCGCTTCTAGACGATATGCCAACATATATGCCAACTTTGCATACACGCGTATATCATATTGTGATAGCTCGCATCGAATAAACTATAAATATTGAATGAACTATCATATTACCGACATAATATTAAACAGCTAGGCTTTATAATAAGACTGAAATTTTTCATCTCCTCTTCACGATATTTAAATATAAAAATCCATAATAGTAATACGATGGAGAGCTCTGGGAAATGTCGAGATCGAACCAACAACGATTTCCTTTTAGCATGCTCAGCTATTCTCGCTGTATGACTTCAGGGAGGGAATTTTTTGCGTACACTCTTTTAAAGTTTAACAATAAATTAAACATTATAAAACTGCGCAAATAAGAGCAGTTTGAGGAAAAATGGGTTTCTACCTTGGAATAGAATTTTCTGAAAAGTTTTTCTGAAATTACAATTGCCAAAAGCTTCGTGAGCTAATTATCATTTAATTTTAAACTTCCATTTTACTACATTTTAACATAATTTTGTATCGTAGAAAATTTGTACTTGCGAGAGAAATAGAAGCGTTCTCTTGGAGAATCAATTCTAAATTCGTTAAAGGGCTGTTGACGTATATGAAAAAGGACGCACCGTGGATCAGGGACATCCCGTATAACGAAGAGAAAATATTCCGCAACTAATTTGCATTCTAATATCCTGGACGAAAACCTAATTCGAGTCTTAATTTATTCACGTCCTATTAGTTATCTCTTAAGTTACCTCTTTGCTCTTAGTTCTTTCATTTATTGTTAATAAAGGTTAAAATTTAGTTTTACGTTTTTGTTCTCTTTGGAATCTCTATAACAAATCCTTAAATTTTGTGTGATTCCTCAGAATCTCTCTAATTCCTATAAAGTTAATTAATTCTAGATAATACGATATTTATTCCTAAGTTTGAAATTGTTCGTGTTCTTCGATGTTTCTAGGACGTTTTGAGATGGTTCAGGTCGAATGATGTCTTACGCGAATTATACGACATCGTGCGTTTAATTAACGTGACAGCGGTCTAGAGGACTCTCTGGGCACAACGAGAATGAGTTTCACGTTTCTAATAGTCGCTCAGAAGGGAAGTCCGATGTCGGAACAAAGGCAATTAGATAACGAAGCTAGGCATCTTGTCTTAGAACGTATACGTGCGTATCTTCTTCCTCCTTTGTAATGCTAATTCGATAATTATTTCAGCAGGATTAGCTGAGAAAGAGCGGAGGAATACAAGTATAAGGAAAGAAACATATGCACTAAAAAATCGGTTTGTCTACAGTAAATGATCTTCAAACAGACGATTCAATCGGAGATTCCACGCAAACATTGGATATTTATTAATTTTGTAAAATAAAATCTCATTTTACGTTCTGCAAACGAACGTCAATCTATACTCAAAGTGCACTCCATGACTTCACTATATTATATAAATATTTTAATAATTCGCTTTATATAGAATCGTTTTTCGCCTACAAAACCTCGATCAAAAATTTCGACGTCAAATTACACTTAAATACATTAAAATTCTGTTAAAAACCTACTATAGGACAATTGAAATTAATTAAAGTGCCGTTGCCGTTGATGGTACTCAGCTAAGTTCTAAAATAATGAATTTTACGAAAATATAACAAGAAATATATCAATAGTATTGTAATCGATTTAATTTACATAAGCGGAAAACAGAAATGTTTAATAGAATTAACAGTAAATCTGTTTTCAAGCAGCACAAATTTCCGGTTTAATAAATAAGCCACGTAGAGAGATGAAATATATACTCTCTTGTAATCCATATACGGTCTCTTTGTAATCCACAGAGCATTCTGTTTACTATAGCCGTAGCAAACCTCGAAATTCCGCAACTTGGAATTGCGGTGCATTTTTGCGAGGGCATTTATCGTCGAAACTTTCCGAATTCGAAATAAAAAAAAATGGCACATAAAGTTTGTTTGTCAGCAAAGTACAGAGTAAGTGCTGTGCAACTTGCCGCGGGGCATAATATCGATATCGATATCGATACGGTCGCACGCGCGACATCAAATCGCGGCGGAGTGTGCACGGGATCTATAGCATGCTCTCTGCTGCTATTAGATCAATAACTTTGAACCTTCACCGACATACTCCCACCGGTACACAGCTGTCGATCGATTTCGACTTTCGTCGTTGCACCGACATCGAACGCTTATCGAATACGTGAGATTCAAAGACCTCGAAAAAATAATAATGGTGAATTTTTGTTTACGTTTCCAATAATATTTTTCCAATAATTTTTCAATACTTTTTAATAAACACAGATTTTTTTTATTTTATGAGCTGAAAAATATGCAAACTGTCCCAATATTGCAACTACAATTTTAATTAAAGATTACACGGTGTTTTTCAAATTTAAAACGTATTTCAGTAATTATAAGCGAAATATTACAGTAATTAAATTCCAAAAAGAATTTTGATTAAAATTTATTTGCACTCAGTAAAGAAACAATGTTAATATCTATTTTAAATATAAAAAGTTCAATTTAATTTGTTTTAAAAATAAGATATATTCGTTAACGATGTGTTCTTCGATATTTATTCGAGTAAAATACGATATTATTCCTTTTAATAAAATTTTCTATTACAGATACTATACATATATGTATTTTACGTAAAGTTAAAAACACTGTTCAAAACTTTGCAGAATCTAATAGCGAAATACTTATTAAATTGCATTGGCGGATAATCATTTTCGATCATTTTCTTACATATTTCGAATAGCAATGAGCATTTCACAAATTCGAAAATGAATTTTTGAATTACACGAAATATCAAGTATCTCGATTGAAATCGGAGTCGATTCATATGTTTGTGATAACGGCGTCATTTTTCTTTTTTAATTGATATGTCGGAACACGTCACATATCGAGCTGTTTTTCAAACTTTAGAGAATAATAAATTTTGCATCTACAAATATATGTATAATATACAGGATGAGATATACAATTTGCACACCTCGAAAACTTACAAATTATAAGTATTGTAAACTAAATATTTCAAGATCAATCAGCTTCATTTGAAAAAATGAAATCTTTTGAAATCTTTTTTACCTCCACTTATACATTATGTAATGATCCCCTTGAAATCAAGCAACTTTTGTATATAACAGTTTTTCATACAACTTAGAGTTTATCAAGTTTTTTGAAGTGTGCAAGTTGTATATCTCACCCTGTATTTTTTTTATTGTAAGATGCATCTACATTCACACACAATTTCTGAGATTTACAATAATAATTTCTCATTAATATATGCTAAGTCCCACACACTATTTCTATACTATAAACTTTTAAACAAGAATACATAGTGTACCAGCTGAAGCATAAATTTAGTACTGCAGTTCATTCACGTCCAGTCTAATAGGAAGACGTTAATCTCCTTGTAATGTAGGAAAGGTCCTTAAGGTGGCAATTATTTTCGCAAAAGTGATATACTTAATACAAGTAAGATTTATGAATTGTTACATACTTTATTTGTGCGTGTATGTATATGCACAAAAGTTTCAGTAAATTTCTTTCTTATAAACGTATTGTATTATGTATATATTATATCGATTAATCTTTAAATTAAGCTAGGAGATTATGTAATTAAAAACTAAAAATGTTTTAAATGTAAACTATAAATAAATAAAAACAATTTGATTTTGAATCATGCAAAAAGTACATATTTAATAATATTATTTTAATTAAAAGTTTTATCGTTAAGCATTTATTCGACGAAGTTAAGAAGCCATTCTGAAGTAAAAATAGAAAAAATAATTCATGAATCTACTTCGATGATTTAGATATCTAATCCATTATCAGAAATATAACAAATAACGTTTCAATATTTTTTATATGTATCCTTAAATACTACCTTAGAAGTAAAAGAAAGAAAAGTAAGACCTTGTCTTACATTATATTCAACGTTCACGTCAAAGCGATTACATTTTATCGATAATAGGATCCGCGTTGGCCATGCGACTTATCCGCGAGAGTGGCAGCAGGGACTGCTTTGATGTGGAAACTGGTCGGACGCTGCTAGTAGTATAGCCAGAAACCAGGCGTCCGGCAGATCGTTTATCGTATTAGTGGACAGCCCACGGTTCCGCGCGTGGTACCTTCAGCAAATTGGGAATTACGGCAATATCGAAACTTTGATGTAGCCATGCTGATACCAACTCGGAGTCATTTCTCGGTTCAGTTTAAGGACGAACTTATGTGCAATCGTCAAGATAACATCATCGCGATATTACTACCGATTGAATAAATCTGAGAAAATGTGTGTAAATATTTGTTTGCGTAATTTAATTCAGTTCAATATATAAATTAATAAAACATAATTCGTCAGGATTCATCATGTATGTACTTGGCTATGTATTTCTGTTCATTGTGACGATATAGAATTTGAAGACGAGACAAGAAATAAGTTGTTACATTATGCATGTACTCTGTAGTTGTACAAGAGACATGATTCTTTTTTGTTATGCACCAACTGTAACATTCTGTTTAATTACAAATGCCATAATCATCAGTCTAGCAAAAAAGAGCTATTAAATAAATCTTTCTCGCATCTATGTACATATCTCGTTACATTCTGTCGCAAAACAGGTTTAATGCAACATGTAATGCTGAACAAGAGCATTTACATTGCGCGCGATTAATGTCACCTCGGTGAGGCGAATTATACGCGCTGTGTAAAAGCACGTCCTCCGAAATGCATTGAACCTCGATATGACCCGAGAGCTCGTCATTACGTCGTAGCCCGAATTAGTATCCATCTATTACATATTAAATTACATCAAACGCGCTTGTGATTATCGCGTTTGTGATTGCGCCGTCATATCGCGGTCATAATGTCGCAGTAACGTTGATATCGTTATTTCCGAAATTGAAAGGGCGCTTATGGGAATAAAAACCGATATACTCAACGCAAAGGGAAATTATTAAATTGCAAAAAAAAATCCCTGTTTTGTCATACGATATTTTGTTGTCATTGAAAAACTTTCTGTTGTCATAATATGCAGATTGCGTTTATTGTCAGATTTGTCACTTCCGAAACTCGGATTTCGTGCCACGATACAATTTCATGCCGAAATAAAATCCAATAAAATAATAAATTAGCAATTTATATATCGCCATATATGTATCGCGTATTTATATCATACAATAAAACGCACGTATTTTCTCATTGACGTTGTGAATATTCGACAGATTTATTTTCACTCATTGATCGTATTAATCATAACTCTGAATAATTGCTTCTCCTCAATATTCTAATTAAATCGATTTGACGTTCAATAATTTTACTTTATGACTTCCTTTTAGAACTTGTGGTTTTTGTAGATATCACACACACGCATTTCGGAATTAGATGGTACAATCGAATCTGGAACTAATCACTGTAATCCGGATCTAATCTGGCGCCGTGTCGATAGCACATGAAGCTCCCGCCAAGATCAATCAGGGATAATAATTGGAAATTCGACTTGTATCAAATCACAATAAGACAAATAAAGACAATGAAGGCAATAATACAGATAAATGATATCTATAAATATATTTAGATACTTTTGTGTGTAAATGTGTAGATACATCAATTAAATTTTTAATTTATTACAAAATATGTATAAGTCTACACTCTTGTTAGAATAATAGAATAAATTATTCTCTTAATCTTCTAATTCTGTAACTATGTAAATAATAAGTCTCTCTAATAGTTAAGCAGGTGTAAGATCTGTCAGAACGATAAGTAAAACTACACAATTACGAAAGTAGGACGTTTTACACATTATCTAACGAAATGAGATAAATTGCATCTTAAAATACACGAGTATATTCTATGTATTATCTGTCTTGATTCTTTAATAAAAAGGAAGAATTAGCCAAAAGCTATAAATTTAACGAAAATGATGGATATAATTGTCTTACATTTCATGGAATCCATTAAACAAATCTAGCTTAGACGTAACGTGATAAGCTTGAAATAATTCACACTTCTGTGAACAGAGAGTTCGGCTATTTAATAAAATTCTCCATCGAATAAATCGAAACTTCAAGCGGATTGTACGAACAAAGCGGAATTCAATAGCTCTTCTTTGTCGCTCAGACAGAAATAGAAACGACCGAATAACTCGCGTAAGAATTAACAGGATGAAGAAATTTTATTGCTTTATTAACAGAAAGAATGTTTCGACGTACATTTTCTCTCTCGCGAAAGAAGCTCGCGCGCCTACAAGCTCGAGTGTGCTACACAACGTGTTACACCCGAGTATAATTACACTGATGTTGGCCACACAGCGTGAGACTCTTTTGCGCCACGTTTTTGTCAGACAGAGATAAAACGAGAAGAGATAGATAGAGAGAGAGAGAGAGAGAGAGAGAGAGGGAGGGAGAGGGAGAAAGAGAGGAACGACGAGACGAAATTTCCACTTTGCGTGCCTGGAAGTTCGCGTGCAAAAATGGGTCATACACACATTTCGTTATGACGTATTGCTTAACGATCCACCGTTTTGTCCAACATCACATTCTGCGTGCCTCATTCACTGTGGAGCGCAGATTAATTAATTAGCTAGAGACAAGATTAATTAATTATGGCGACCTCGACGGGTTCGACCTAAGGATATCCCGCTTTACTATCATCGTGTTTGACATCGAGTCACGCAAGAAGTTGGTTCTCATGATCAAAGATTTAACTCTAATTAGATTTACGTATGTTAACTAACGAACGTAATAGAATTTTGCTGCATTTATTAAATGTAAACTTATTAAACATAAACCGAGGAAAGTAAACAACAATATAATTCATTATTTCATTAACTGCTTCAGTATTTACTTGTTAAACGCAATTAATAACTTTTTGAATAACACAATTATAAAATATGAAAATGTATTCAGTACAGCAAACAGTATGATATAATAATGTCGGAAAAATGAAAATAAAGACATTTCAGATAAGCATGTTTTTGAATTTGATCTCAGCAATACTGAATGTAGCTCGTTTCCTCTTTTGCCGAGAGAGGCTAAAGTTAAGGACTTTTAGAATGATCTGTCGACACGATAACACAAATTGGGTCCGCATATAAGAGAACTTCCTAAGGGAATAAAATTTGCTTGACATCGCATAACTATTATATCTTTCAAGTTATTCTATCGGGCATTATTTCTGTCTGTTAAAGTATAGAAGAATTAATCTTTATCATTTAACACAGAATAACAATTAATAATATATAACATATATAATATATAATATATAACATAATTATATAGCAACAGCTTTTTACATTATATTATATTGATTTTAATTATAATTACATCGATTTTAATTGAAATAATTAATAGAAAGGATTATGAGAAGCAGATTTATAAATTTTACATTAACGTAAATCGAATATTCGTGAGCACATTAATAAATAACAAGTGCAAGGATGTCGTTATGTCAACTATAGAACATCGGTATCCAATTTAAGCGTGTTTGATGACGAAGCAAAAGCTAAAGACTCGAAAGGATCTGTCAGTCTGCTTGCGCGATAATGTAGTAGCAAAATATACATCCGCACAGCTACCTTTCAGTAAATAATTCTACTGAGTCGACTGTCGACGACACGGTTGCAAAGCGGATAATAATGATACTCCAGGAACCTAATATCATTGATATCGTGACATTTCACATTGCAAATGCTTCGTGGATCTTCAATCTTAGTTTGCGATACACCGCAAATATTCCATATCCAGTTTCGCATAATAACCGGGAGGAAGACTAGGGGGGTGCTCGATACTCTCCTGTATATTATGCAACAGTAGATGTTGAATGTTACAAATAATACAAATGCCAGACATATTAGAGTTGTTTCCAAGTTAATTCTTCGACATTATGAAACTTATATAACATGATATCCATGATATGAAAGAGAGAGAGAGAGAGAGAGAGAGAGAGAGTGTGTGTGTGTGTGTGTGTGTGTGTGTGTGTGTGTGTGTGTGTGTGTGTGTGTGTATTCTGTATTATTTTTTAATGCCTCACTATCGACCTATATAGTATATTTTATCTGAAAACATCAGGAAATGTTCTTAAGACATTCAGAAGACATAGGAATGTTCCTTCGACATCTTTAGGGCGTTTTTTAAAGGTATGTACTATATAAGAAGTTGAATTGTTTATTCTAACTATATCAAAAACTGCGCTGAATTAAAACATGTAAAAATGTAAAATTCAATTCATTTAAATTTCCTTTTTATTACGCCTAACAATATTAAAAACTTCAAGAAATAATCTGTCGAAAATAAACGAGAAATTATTTTATAATAAATGTTTTCATGATGTCGGACTCCGTGGTCGCTATTCAAATGTATAACGTTTGAAAAACTGCGCCTTTCCTGATGTCGATGAGAATAATAAAAATGATTGTATGAGCGCGGGGTAACGCGTGGAAACGCGCCAAAGTTTGTTCGATTCAATGGCAACCCCTTGAAGCGTCTGTAACCCTTGGGAACGATAGAAGCGTCCGGTAAAATGTAACAAAATTCAACGGTAAAATGTTGAGAAAAATTCGGTGAAATTATTTAAAATTTTCATTAAAAATTTGATTCATACGACGCATAGTAATTAATTGCCAAAATATAACTATACATATAATAAAGATTTTTATATTATATCCATTTACATATTTTCTGTTTGCATTCATATTTTTCAGTTTTATTTGCACGATCTATCATTTTATTTGTAAATGAAAATAATATATACATACAGTCTATTATTTTTATAGCATAGAAATAATACAGTGCCCAATTTTATCTTGTATCGCTTAATTAATAATTAAATAAGCCAATAGTTAAACAAACCGTAAATACTTTACGCAGATTTTACTGGGAATAGATCTGACAGCAAAATGCTAAAAATGCGATTTGCTTAAGTTAAGAGGATTACATTAAATATCTCCTTCTTGTAAAGTAATGCTCCATCGATCCGCGTCAGCTCGTGTTACATCTCCGGCTACGAAAATGCCCAGCCCGACGATGACCCTTTAGTTAGACACGTTGGAAAATTCTCATACCTAATGCGCTTATAAATTTCGGTTCAAATTAACTGCTGAATTTTTGCGCGAGTGCGATCTTTATGTGCAAACGTATACTTTGTAATCAGCTGTTTCAGATGCGGAATCCTCTCTCCAATATAGGTAAGTGATGTATCACTTTAAAGAGAGAAGCACTTTTTAAATAACGTCGACGAGCAAACTGGCAGGCAACTCGATAGAATGTTTAAGTGAGAAATTGTAATTTGATTTAAAAAGGTACACGCAATATAGAATTTTGCGATAATAACTTCGTAATTCGGAATATATAAACTAAACCGAATCTTAAACTTTAAACAAAATTACCAAGCGTTCTGTAAAACTGTCCTGGATCAAATTTCAACTCTGAAATTCAAGAACTGTTTTGCAGCATTGTTTTGCATTTTTAATCCATTAAACAAAATGATATTTTATCAGATTTTATCAGAATTATCTGAATATCCTTTTTGTGCTTCTATATAAATGTAACATCAATATACTGATTATTAAAAATTATATTTTTATTTAAAAATTATTAAATCTAAAAGAATAAAGAAAGACATATACCTATATATAGCATTAATTATTCTATTCACCCTTATTTTTTGCTTATTTATTCATATTAGTTTGACTTTCATATTTCGAAAAGGCGTAGTCCTAAAAAAAATATAAAAATGAAAAAATAAAATAGACGGCAGATGAAGTTAAATGCTTATTGAAGCTTTTCAAATAGAAAAATACTAAACTACTAAACAACTAGTGATAGAAAAAGCAACAGTATATCCATTCAGATTTATGCGAGTTAATCGCTGTAAAATAACGTGCACGACCATCTCGTACCTGTTAAGCCTCGTCTGACAACAATCGCCGATGGCGAAAATACTATCCTGGGTTATCGCTGATCCTCTAAATTTCCAAAGTCGTAGCACACACGCGGCCGGCTCCGGAAAACTCCGGCCGATACCGGAGCGAAGCG
>Ga0157364_1004018_pt1 | contig 14518 bp, 16 predicted proteins | sample AttsexASBM2_FD_111476 | JGI IMG/M metagenome (GOLD analysis project Ga0157364, IMG submission 111476) | Fungus gardens microbial communities from leaf cutter ant in Ribeirão Preto, State of São Paulo, Brazil - Atta sexdens ASBM2 | ecosystem: Host-associated > Fungi > Mycelium > Unclassified ... | reverse complement strand
CGGCATAAGCGGCTGAGAAGAAAAAACTTAGGTAGAACATGCTAGAGAGTAATGATTTCATTGTATTACACTAAGTAGTCGATCGGCTGAGTTGGCTATACGTTGGCGTGTACGCGCTGACAAGATAATACAGCCCTGTGAGGCACAGCCAGGCTTAGTCGGACTGTCGCCGTGAATACAAAAGCTGTGCCGGCCAAATATAGCCGTGTGGGGTGCCGGATGTAAAACGAGAGTGAGAGGACCGCGGTTAGTGGTGATTGCACCGATGCGATAGTCCCCTATCGGGACCAATAAGATATACTAACTTAAAGTTTTATAACGTATTTATTAATAGTGTAGAGTTATTTATCCATTGATTTACCCGAAAAGTTAGAAAATAACGGTAATTCAGAGCTGATGTGCTCCCGAAGAGCGAAGGCCATATCATCGGTCTAAACTCTTCGCCTTAAATTTCACCAATCCTAACATCCTGGCATTATCAAACGCGTCACATTCGATAATACCATCGGTATTCTTGAATTTCTCATTCCCCACTTCGGCAAACATTACCTTACCGTTTTAGTCCAGGAGCACAGTTGCTCCTCTCTTAATTTCCAGACCCGATTCGGCCACGGCTTAACCTTCATAGGTCGTAACGATGATCGAAGATTGGGTGAGATGCATAAGTGACTCGGGTGAAAGTCTTGCTTAAACGTAGTCTATTGCGGGGGATGGGAAAGCCATTGTGTTTACCTGTCATTGAAGTGTCATAATCCAATACTAATATCACTATTGAACTAATCAAAATCCTTAATCGAGGTACTTATGTCTGCGAATGGTTTTAAGTCACTGGTAATTTGCTTCATCGCTTGCTCTGTATTTTGGGCAGTCATTGGGGCAGCTGTTATCGATTTCGTTTAACACCTACCCCTCAAACGATTGGACGGTAGTTTTAGCTATGCCTTATTGAGTAACTTAGCTAGCTCTCTTCTGACCAACGCGGCTTCCAGAACTAGACATTCATCATAACGGACCATGTACTTTTCGCCAGCATCAATAGCTGGCTTTTGTACTGTGCCATCTTCATTCAGAACCGCCTCTACCGCATCCCACTTATCAAAAGTGACTAACCCATATTGGGTCCAATCAAGTCCAGCACCTTCGAAAGCCTCGATAATATCTTGCGCAATAAAGCCAAAGTGAACTCGTGCTTCGTCCCCTTTTTCTGCAATCGCAGCTTTCATTTTGTAGGATTTGAAGCCAACTTTTGCCCAAGCATCCAGCAACTTATCGTCAATATCACTCACTTCCTCCTTGTAATTTCTATCGGAGGTCACGATGACGGCGTTCTGCGAATAGATGTTAGTTGTTGGGTTTGCAGATGACCCAAGAGTCGCAGTAAAGGTTGTGGCCCAACCTTGCCCCGGGTAGCCTAAATTTTTGCTCCCTATAGGGTACAGTCCTGCATTAGTCGCCTGAACAAAGTCTCCCCCATTCTTACCACCCAAGCGTATGTCTTCTATAGTCCCTACAGCCCAGAGTCGAGATATGCCCATATTAGTTCCACTAGGAACTACCCCGAAAGCTAAACCGTATCGCGCAGAACCGTTCCATCCTCCTACTAGAAAATCGCCGTAACCATCTCCTTGGGAAGGTCCGTAGTTTCCATTTGCCTCAAAATAAGCTGGCGATGTTTTATTCAGCTTGATACGGGTGGCTATATCTGGATTAGCAAAAATATTACCGACCTGTTCAATGAGGCACGAAGAGCTTACTGATTGCTTATCACCAATGATGCTTATATACCCGTTGAGCTGGCTCCAAGACCCCGCCGCGAAGCTGGACGCAGAGGCATCTTTCAGCAGGTAAGCGGTGTGGGAGGTTGTGGTGTTGGATGTATCATAAGTCAAAATCGCTTTAGAGCTCCCCAACACAACCACGGCGCCTATGCTGTCACTTGCTGTAAAATCAGCGGAGGTAGATGTAAGCGTTATATTTCCTGCTGAGGTAGATGACAAAGCCAGCGTGCCGGCAGCAGTCAGAGATAGTACGCTCCGGGAGTTTCCTACAAAGGAGCACCCGCGCAGGTTATCGGAAGCCCCGGATTTTAGAACCAAGCACCCGCCTTTCATTCCCTCTGAGAAAAAATTACCGATGACCGTACAGTCCGCTAATCCATTTTCCCCATAAATAGGATCTTCAATATAGTTATTGGAAATAACACCAAATTGGGTGTTGAAGTGAACAGAGTAAACATTGCCATACATGTGATTAGAAATCACTCGGCACTTAGGACCCATTCTTATGCCGTAGGTGCAGCCGATAATTACATTAGACTGCGCCATCGTATCGGCATCAGTAAAGCGAATACCGTAATCAGGTATTCCTGTCGCCATTCCCAGTGTTCCGTATGGCTTTGCTTCGACGTAGCACCGAGTAACCGTAGCATTGTAGGATTGGTTCGATACATCAATTCCAATACTGGTGAATCGAGTAACATGGCAGCCGTCGATATAAGTCCCTACTGATTTCTGAACCTGGATACCAATGGAAGCAATTAAGTTACAATCAACTTCTACATTGGTTAAGTAAACGTTCTGTGTCCAGTCGTTAGTATTGGCAGAACTTACACGAATCATCGGTGAAGCAAGTGGGAAGTTACTATTAGCTACCAAAGCACCACTATGAATTCTAAAGCACCCTCCTGCTCCGCCACTTCCTCCGCCTGAGGGGAGAGTTAATGGGGAAGAAATGCCGTAATGACATCCAGCAAGCGTTACGCCAAACATACTCGCTGACTTACCGTTGTTAAACGTTACCCCAGATTGATTGGCTGTGTAGGCGTAGTTGATAGCTGCCTGAATGGCAGGAGACCAGTCGAAACAAGCTGCAGATGGGTTATCATTAGCCCCTAAAAACTCCCAAGGACTTACATCAGAAGTGTTGAGCTGCGATGCTACGCTTGAGATAACCCTAGATAACGGTTTGCGTTTCCAGCCGACTAGAGAGCCGCCATCCGATTGAGATAGCTTTGAGAATATAGAACTAGGTTCAATTTGAGATAGATCTCTCCAATAAAACTGCTGCACCATATAGCTATCATAAATAGCCATGGAATAGTTCTGCTTGGTAAAGAACTTGGCTACTTGCCCGTGGAAAACGGGATAACCAGCGGTATTAATCACGATAGGCTGAGGAACTTGAACCGTATTACCGCGTTCATTTTCGACATAAACTGGTATTTGGTTTTCTGAGAATGTCGGATCGGTGTCCGGCTTACCAATGAAGATCTTGCCATTCGAACAAGCCTTAAATGAGCGAGCCATAGTGAACGGCGTGATGGGGTTCGAAACCATAATATTGGTAGATGTGTCGGGCATCTTAGGTATTTTCTTTTCTTTACAAGTTACACCTGTGAAGCCTGCTATAACGGCGGTAAAGCCTTTAAAGAAACCGCGACGATTCATATACCCTCCAATATTTACGAGATGAGTATAGCGTAATTAGGTTCATAGAATTAATAGATGGTTCTGATAATGCGATATATGGCTTTGTGGTTAGACAACGTTAATAACGTGCGAAAACAGTAGCATTGTGAATAAACACAGATGTTTTATGATTAAGTACCACCCAAGTTGATGTTAATAATGAAGACGATGACCAAGCGCAGTTCAACCTGCTACTGCCTAAAAATCACACCCAAAGATAAAACAGAGAGCTGTGAGCGGTGGTCGATCTATTAATATGGAAATAGTCAGAACTCTCGAAGATTCTTTCTATCGCACAGCTATTAGTCGAATAGATGAAGATCACGATGTTAAAATAGTTTCTAAAATTACTGAAAAATTTCAAAATATTGCTGTAGAGATAATCAAAAAGAATATAGAATTTGCATTCTATTGCGCACTTTCAGCGATACACTGGCAGAAAAATAAGGTGGTTATTAATGTTGCTGTTAATAATTATTCTGTTAGTTTTAGTCTTGATTTCTTACCAATTGAATACACTCATAAAACTAGTTGTCGAATCTAACAAGATTAGTGATATCGCGACTTCATACATGTCTGACATCGAGAAATCGGTAAATGATTCAGTTTATGTATACGAGGCAAGATTATCGATTATTGAAAACCACCTCTCTCTTATAGAAACTCACACATCAATAAGCGCATCATCTACCATGAACTTTAGAAATTAGCCTCCATCATCTCCCCAATAATTCCTGGCCCTAGGTATACGTTTCTTCCCAATTGCGAGTAGTTTCCGGTAAAACTCCCTTCATGCTAGGGATGTAGAGATTTTCTCCGCATTTGTTATGATTTTTTTGCTTGTACGGCAGCATTTTTTTACTTCTCGGTGCCGAAGCTAGCCGCTTACGCTCAGGACTAACCGTTGATTGCTGGACTCCGCACCAGTATTGTTAGTTGTGGCTTTTTCCCCCATTAGGGCAGTATTAACCGCATTCAATACGGTATCAGCCACAGGGATGCGACCGAAAACCGTGTAAATAGTTGCCATTTCCCCACGATTCGCTAACTTATCCATAAATCTCTAGGTTATTGGAGTTTATCTAGGAAAGCTTTGAGCTTACTGGTTGCCAAATAATACTGGTTAGCTGACTTGATATTGTGGGCAACGGTATAAAAATTCAATATCTTACATTGCCTTATTGGTCAATTCATAATGAAGCATTTTAAGATCGACGTTCCTTTTTTTCGCCCAATAATAATCAACGAACCTATCAATATTATCTACTAAATCCGACCAGCATCCTTTACTAAACACGTCGCTAATCTCTGTTACTATTAACTTATTTTTTAATGCCTGTTCAGGGACTGCCCCCATTAGTTAACGAAATGCCATCGAGTTCCCAGAACCGAGGGCAGACAAGGCATTATGAACAGAAGACTATACTTCCCCAGTCATATCCTTACCGAGCAAACTGTAAACTCTGTTCTTCATCATTCTGCGCTAAGAGTGCTAGAGTATTATTCGCTTTTATTTTGTCTCGGGACCCATAGGATTCAGCTACGGTGTCACGGTCCGCTGACGAAACAGACTAAAATTTCTGAGATTTCTTTCTTCAATACTTTCAAATGGAGTGTAGGCTCTTAGAAGTGCAGCTCCCACTTGCTGTCTTTTAGAAAGCAAACTCACATAAGTTCGCGCTCCAGACTTATCGATTATCGGAGACATTGCCTCATACATTTGCTTTTCCATTAGTGAAAGATGTTTCGCCCCATCACATTGATCGGCAAGGTCATTGAGTTAATTAAACGTGTGATTCGGTTATACCACTTTGGACGGACGTATAGGAATAAATCACGAGTTAAGAATATATTGAGATACGGAAGGGTTAATATGTGCCCGAATACTACTATAGCCTTATCTGATAAATTATTTATTATCAAATAAGCGCCCATTATATATTGATAAATTGATGGCATGACTCTCCTCCTTTAAGTAAGGTAAGAATCATAGGAAATCAACGATAGAAGGTATATCGATGAAATACAGGGTAATGTGAAGTATATGAGAAAAGCTAGGCGAAGCCACCCGCAGGTAGTCATATAAATTAAATATTTCTGCAACACATGAAGAGTAACAAGGGCGATGAAAAAAGAGGAAGCTACAATGATTCTGATGATTCTGATGATTCTGATGATTCTGATGATTCTGATGATTCTGATGATTCTGATGATTCTGATGATTCTGATGATTCTTTTTATATTAGGTGATTTTGTGAGCTATATTGCGACGCTTTTATCACTCGGGCTATGTAGAATAGCAATAAATTAATTTAGAAAAAATTCAAAGTCAGTATTCGTTATGAACTACAAAAATATTTAGCAAGGAATTTAATTTCATTTGTTCGTCTCAAACAGTGGGCGATGAATACGTAGACAGAGATATCGTGAGGGTTTTCCTGTTCGAACACCTCTACAATATGCCGTGAATAACTAAAACGACGAGTTAAATCATACCAATTTACTACGATGATACGACGAGCAATAAGGTCAGCACGATTGTTATTCCCTCTATAAATAATCTCAAGAGTTATGAAGCGTTGAATTAAACCTACATCTACTGGACGTAAAACTTGAATTCTGGGGAAACCACCCTCCCTCAATAATGAAGCTTTTATTCACAACCACATACTGTTGCAGTACCAAATGGACTGACCCATAAAGTTGGATAGTTCATATTTAAGCGCCTTTCTGGGCCTAGTTTCGGTATTCTACCGGACTCAGGCCTTTTAACTTCAGGCTGATTCGCTCGTTGTTTTAGTAATCGATATAGTCTTCGATCACTTTCCTGAATTCATTCAGATCGCTGAACCTGTTCAGGTAAAAACACTCCTATTTCAGTGTTCTGAAGTCCCCTATCACCGCATTATCCCAGCAGTTTCCTTTGGACCACAGGCAACTACCAGTCGTGACCAGGTGTTTCACTTTATTATAATATTTTGCATCTTCTATTTATCACTAAAATGTCATAATATTAAACAAGGAAAAATGAAGTAATTAAAATTTAAAATATGCAACATCCCACCTGAATAGAAAATTACTAATATCTCATTCGCATTTTAATCAAGTTTTATTAACTCACCTTTATTTTTTATGACTCTAGGGTGGCGCCATTTAATATTACCACCTAACTCAATAAAAAGATGAAAAATAAAATATTAAAACAACCACTCCTATCAACAATAAAAAATTCTTAGCATATTGAAAAATCACATATCAAGTAATGAAAAATTAATATGTGATATCTAATAATTTACATCTTGCGTACAACCTCTATAATCTCTGTCGTCGATATAGAGGGAGTTCTAGGAAGGTAAATAACTTCACAATAATCTTTAACCCAATCAAAACGATTCACCCAATCATCCCCCATAACCAAAGTATCAGCATTATATTTTTTAATATAATCAGCTTTAAGCTCAAGAGATTCTTCGATAAATATTTCATTAACGCACTTTAGAGAGGAAATTATCTTACAACGTGAACTTTCAGAATAAATAGGATATCTATTTTTCTTGGAAAAATTCAACTCATCCGAAGAAATCCCAACAATCAAATAATCCCCATAAGATGCAGCTCGTTCTAAAATATTAACGTGACCAACATGGAAAACATCAAATGTTCCGAATGTTATAACTCTGCGCATTTTATAATAACCTTTTAAATTATTTCTTGACCATTAATAAATAACTTATCGATATGTGCTTTTCTAAGCTCAATTGGTGGTAATTTCATGTAATCACCGAACCTATGTTTTAAATATTCATCTGAGTTAGCTGGAGCATAAAAGTAAAAATCATTTATTAGCATATTTTTTTTAAATGGAAAAATAACTTTCGGATCTACCCACAAATTATTTATAGCTGTTTCAACACCATACCCTACTTTTATATTTTTGTTACTATGCGTATAAATATATTTAATGCCGTAATCTATCAACATATCGATTATTTTTTTTGGTATATATTTGAATGCATGTATAACTAATCTAGTAAATCGAGGCCGAAGATTCATTGAGAATTGAGATTCCGCCTTCTTCATATTTAATTTCCCGAGATATTTATTAATCAACTTACCTATAAAATTATCTGGATACAAGTCAATGGGGAATATATCAACAAAAACACCTTGTGTGATAAAATTTTCACCAATACCATTTTCAACTTCACCAAACTCAACAACCCTAGTGTTCGAATTATGAATTTTTGCAGGTGTCGATACTTTATAATAGTCCTTATCTCCGTTTTTAGATATTTTATACTGAGAGAAATCCCTCCACACATCTAAAAATTTATTAAAATCTTCTCTAGGCATAATAATATCGAAGTCATCATCCCATGGTATAAAACCTTTGTGTCTTACGGCGCCAATCAACGTACCTCCACATATAGCATATCTAATATTATTATCTTCGCATATTTTGTGAATTATTTTTGCAATATTAAACATTTCATTCTGTATAAAAGATAATTTTTCTGTCATTTGTGCCTCATTATTTTAATCAAGAATACAGTTCTAAAAACAAGAACAAAAATCTCTATAAATAGTATTGAAATAGCAACATTCCTCCCGCTAAGCATCTCTTTTTCAAAAAGAAAAAATAAAGAAAAAGCTTGAAGTACTGAAGCTATATAAACTGAATTATTTACTAAATCTAATCTTCCATAAATCGAGTATGCTGGATAACCTAAATTTACGCTCAAGAAAGTTACTAAAGAGGATAATAAAAAAACATGAAGTATATAGATGCTATCATTAAAATTTGGGCCATAGAATAAATTAATAATATAATCAGAAAAATAATATACAATCATAACACCAATAAGGTAAAAGGGGAATATGAGTGCTAAAGCTTTGAATAGATATTTAGTATCATTAGAACGCGCTAAATAAGGATAGATCGCTTGAGTGAAGGGCTGAGTCAGACTCTGACCAGCCTGGTAAATTTTTTCGGCTCCAGAATATAGAGCTGCTTCCTTCACACCCGAAAACTGACCTAAAATAAACGTGCTTGCGGTCGTATACACGTTAACAGCGGCTCTAGAGAAAAAAAATGGGGTACTATCTTTAAAGATACTTAGGGTTACTCTAATATCAGGAATCACTAGTCTATAACCATTGGTAAAATAAAAATAACAGCTCAATAACAATGCAAAAAAAGAACTAATTGAAAGACTTAAAAAAACATATGAATATCTGCTTTCGTCAGTAACTAAAATGAAAATAGAAACTGCATAAATCACTTTCGAAGTTACTATGCTTAATGTTGCATATTTCATCTTTTCAATCCCTTGGAAAAACCAGATAAATTGAAAAGATTGAAAAAACAGATTAATAGAAAAAAAGACAAATAAAGATAGTGATAATTTATTTATTTCAAAATAAAAAAAGTACGCAATAAAGCAAAGTAAAAAAAGGAAAATCTTTATCGTTATAATAGATGAAAATAGGTTAGATATTTTTATTTTATCCTCTCCTAACTTCGCTATCTTATACGATGCAAGTAGACCAAATCCGTAATCTGAAACAACTAGAAACATCATACTTAGTGACATATTAATCATCACTACACCAAATTTATCCACTCCCAAAACTCTAGACAGAAAAGGTAGTACCAATATCGGTGATAAATAATTAAAAACTTGTACTATAAATAATGAAATCATGTTGCCGTATATTTTTTTTGACGCCAAAGTATTCACCAAATCACTTGATTATAGATATAAATTTCTTTAATAGACTTCTAGGTATAAGTAACTCAATGAAACATCTAAATATTCCTAGGCAAGATCTCGTAAAATTTTTTTTAAAACGTATATTTTCAATAATTATCCTCATCCTATTGGTTATCTGTTTGTTTTTTTTCTCAGCCGAAATACCATTTTGACTTAATGTATAGTATACTAAGTATTCTTCTAAGTTGTATGCTTTACCTAAATTCAGCATTCTATAAAAAAGATCATAATCTTCGCAAGCTATATATTTATCACGGTAATTCCCTGCTTCATTGACAGATTTTAATCTAAGCATTACAGACGAATGTACAAAAGCATTATTTATACACATTTTTTTTCTTATATTTACGTCATCTAAAGTGCTTCGAAAGCCACTGATTAAATTACCATCAATATCAACGTAATTCACATTACTACCAACAATTACGTAATCTTCATTTTTTTCTAAAAAATCATATTGTTTTATAAACCTATCCTTACTACAGTAATCTCCAATATCCAGCCTTGCCACATATTTATAACCAAGCTCATTAGCTATTTCAACGGCTGATTTTAGAGATAATTCAATACCTTTATTAGGCACAAATCTTTGAATAACTAAATTTTTAAACTTATTGATAATCATACCCGATACTTTTTCGAAGGGTATATCGCTTCCATCATCAATAACAAGAACGTGATAATCATCATTTATTCCACTAAATGTTTTAAGTATATCTTTTTCTGTGGAATTATAGGACGGTATTATTATAAGTAAATCATTTAATATATTATTCATCTATGAAATCTTTTTTTATATAGGTAAAAAAATATTTTTTTTGGTAAAACCCTTACAATAGATCTAATAAAAATATTTGTCATCGTTGTATGTAATGACATTAAACCCTCATCATATATTTTAAAAAAAAAAGTAACTTCTTTAATTAAGTAATTTAGACCGGCTCTCCTAGCGAGCATTTCCTGCCCACCACGAAAAAACATTAAGTATTCATCTAAAACACCAATTTTCCAACCTTCCTTTAAAATTCGAAGACTTATCCACCAATCTTCGAATGGTAATCTAGTATTGGGATAGGAAATATCATCAAAAACTCTAAATAAAAAAATAGAGCAACTATGATTTATTGGTGTTTTCCTTTTAGAGAATTCAGTCAGCCTATTACTAGGCAGAACTCTCTTACCTATTAAATTTTCTATGTTATCATCGAAAATATAAACTTGCGCTGAAGAAACCGCTATTTCTCCATTGTTATTCATATAATCTACTTGAAGTCTTAGCCTATCCGGTGAAGATATATCATCAGCATCCATCCTAACTAAATATTTAATACCTCCAATTTTTTTTAAAAATTTTATACCCTCGTTTAAAGCATTGGAAAGACCAACATTTCTCTCTAACCAGATTACACTAAGATTTATGTCCTTAATTTCTAAATTCTCAAGATAGAATGATAATTCTTTGTTGACTTGACCATCTACTACTATACAAAGATAGTCTGGCTTTAGCGTTTGTTGAGTAGTAATCGAAATTATACTTCTAGCGAGCTGAGAAACTTGGTCATTTTTATAAACCGACATCAAAATAGCAATCATTTATCAACCTTTAAATATTATTTTTTCCATATTACCCGGTGTTATTAATGACAAAGCTGGTATAATAGCATTATCAGGGACAGTAACATTACCTAAAATACATGCCCCAGTACCGATTATAACGTTATTACCTATTACTGGCACACCATCGCCGGGAAATCTGCTTCCAATACATACGCGGGCGTATATCTGGCAATTATCTCCTATAATAGTTTTACCATTGATAATTATTCCGTTACAGTGATATATGATTAGCCCTCCACCTATCTCAGCGTTAAATGGTATGTAAACGCCGAATATTATTTCTAAAACCTTTTCTATAAACCTTACGAAGAAAAATAATTTCTTATTTATTTTATAAATAGACGAGAAGACTCTAAATAGTAAAAGGTATAAAAATGATATATCAAATAAAGTTGCAAACCCTATTTTCTTGTAATTTTTAACATATGAATCAATATCAATAACAATTTTTAACTTTAGCATTCTTTATACAACCCATAATTATCCCGATAAAAAACCAAATTAACACATCATACCCAATAAATTGTACAAAACAACAGACGAATATATATAATAGTATCTGGCTCTCATGAAATTTCAACCATGAATTTACTATTAAATACACGAATAAAAATATGACAGGCAGAGCTATAAACCATCCTAATTCAAATATCCAAGTCATGAAAACATTATGAATATTATTTTCCCAGAAAGATGTACCATAGTGAGAATTAATGTAATTCACTGAGTTACCAGGTCCAATACCTAAAGGATTACTCTCGATACCCCGGATTGCATTCTTCCATAAAGCCAACCTCCCTAGACCATCATCGCCTAATTTCTCCTCATTCTTTACGGAAAATCTATTCAAAATTTTTATATTTTCTAAATTTGGGAATATTATAATCGATGATATTATCAAGGCTAATATTACGAATACTCTTCTCCGACCAGTAAAATATCTAAACCAAAATATAGAAGCACCTATAAACCCTATTCTACTCTCAAAGAGAATGATAGAAAGTGTCATAATCACCCCTAGAATAAATTTATATCTTCCTGTATATAATATGCCAAGTATTGCAAAAATTGTTGCTTCAATATTAGGACCGCCCGTTGCCAGAGACCACCCTCCTCCATTACCATATGAATAAATGACATTCAAATTACCTAGGTGATACAAGTCTCTTATAACCGTAGATATAACAAAGAACCACATGGCTATATTATATATTTTTTTCCTCGCATCGCTTCCAATATGCGAAAAATCATAACCTATCACTACATACAGCAAACAAAATAAAATAAGAACAATACTTTTGGGTGAATTCCATAGAAAAAAACTTAACAGTGATGTCATTAGAAACAATAAAATCAAATATAAATTTATTCTAATTATTTTTTTTCTGAAAATAACCTTAATGAAAATAAAGACTAAATATATCAATGCAATAACATGATATAAGTTCAAATTCCTATTTTCAGCCTTTATTAAGCTTATTTGTGTGAAAATAAAAACAACAAAAAATAAAAAAACTAAATTTCTTCTCTCTATTTTTAAAAAAATTCCCATTGTTTTCTTTAAAACCTCTTATCAAACCTTCGCTAATAAGCACCATCTTTTTTAAAAACAACTGAGATCGTTTTAAATAAAATCGCAACGTCATTCCACATCGACCAATTTTTTACGTACCAAGCATCAAGATATACACGGGTTTCATAATCCACGTCACTACGACCGCTGACCTGCCACAAGCCAGTCATACCCGGCTTACTCATTAGATAGTAATCAACTTGGTCTTGATAACGTTCTAATTCTTCATGGATAATTGGGCGCGGTCCAACTAAACTCATATCGCCTTTCAGTACATTAAATAGCTGCGGTAACTCATCCATACTTGTACGCCGTAATAGACTGCCAATTTCAGTTACGCGCGGATCATCTTTCAATTTAAAGGTTTCGTTCCATTCAGTTTCGGCTGCCTTATTTGTTGCTAATAGCTCTGCTAATAATTCTTTTGAATTTATTGCCATTGAACGAAACTTCAAGCATTTAAATGGTACGCCATTTTTACCAATCCTTTCATGTCCATAAATCGCCGGACCGCCATCTCTTCTTACTCTCAGGCTAATAAATAATAGTAATGGAGACAATAAAGTGATAATTGATAAGGAGGCTAAGACATCAAAACTTCGTTTTAGGATCCTCGACGGCCACTTTGCTAGGCTTTGATGAACACGAAAAATCATTACCTCGTGACTAAAGATAAACGACATATCGGTGCTATCTACCGGCATCCCGCGTAGGGTTGGAATCACGGAAACATAACGATATCCCTGCAACATCAAGTGTCTTAACCATTCGTTACGTAGCTCGCTTTCGTCACTCTCAACTGCGATGATAAATTGTATCCGTTTATCGATTTGGTGTGTTAATTTTTGCGGCGTGTCGTAACTCACTGGCATAGAATTAATCGTTACAGCTTGATTTCCTTTCTGTTTCTGGCCTATAAAACGTACAGTTCTAAATCCGAGGTTTTTTTCGCTATCAATCGCCTTATAGGCTTCAACAGCATTAGTTCCGGTACCAATAACAATAGTATCACGCTGCCAAATTCCAACTTGATCTAGTATCGCCTTAGTAGCTGCACGTAAACCCGGAACTAAAATAGCAATTAGTATCCATGTAGTAATCCATGTGTTACGCGGTAAGTACCACTGAGTAAAGGCGATTATTGCAATCTCAAATATTGCGAAAATAGCTAGTGTACGTAAAACTTCCTTTAGTTCAAACCAAAAAGTTTTTCGATAAAAGTAATGTCGTAATCGCATTCCATACCAGCCAATACAACATATAGCTATTAGCCAGTGTAGATGTTGCCAATGAGGAATATCATCGTTTTTAATATCATTAAATAGTAACTCGGCCAAATATAAACTGATTATCATTCCGGTGAGATCAGATAATATTAGGCCAGCGCTAACTAGTAAGTTACGTATTAAACGTGTCATGTTTTGTTACCAAGGATGTCAAGTGGGGATAAATAAACTCCCCCGCTGCGCGGGGTTAGTTTTATTTTTTATCTTCATAACTGTAACCATAGTGGTTATAGCCATAACCATAATAGGAGCTAGCCTTCTTTATCACTCCATTCAGAATACAGCCTTTCACTTCAATACCGCTCTGTTCAAAACGCTTTATGCTCACGTCCATCTCTTTAGCAGTATTATCTTCAAATCGAGCAACCAACAAAGTGGTTCCGACATAGCGCCCGATCACTGCCGCATCAGTTACGGCTAGAATAGGCGGCGTATCTACTAACACGATATCGTAGTGTTCGCTGGCCCAATTCAGCAACTGCTGAAAGCGACTATGCATTAGTAATTCTGAAGGATTCGGTGGGGTTTTACCCCTCGCGATAAATTCAAAATTCGCACCGTTAACTGATTTAATCCCCTGCTCAATACTAGATTTTCCAGAAAGAATATCCGATAAACCATGTTCTAAGGTTTGGTTAAATATTTGATGGGAATATCCTTTACGCATATCGGCATCGATAAACAGTACCTTCTGTTCACCCTGTGCCAATACTGCTGCTAGGTTAGTTGTAATAAAGGTTTTACCGGCATTGGGGCTAGCACCAGAAATCATTAAGATATTATTCGACGCTTCCATCATTG
>Ga0157364_1004017_pt1 | contig 14521 bp, 8 predicted proteins | sample AttsexASBM2_FD_111476 | JGI IMG/M metagenome (GOLD analysis project Ga0157364, IMG submission 111476) | Fungus gardens microbial communities from leaf cutter ant in Ribeirão Preto, State of São Paulo, Brazil - Atta sexdens ASBM2 | ecosystem: Host-associated > Fungi > Mycelium > Unclassified ... | reverse complement strand
TATATATATATATATAAAACCTTGCAAATTGTATGATAATAGAATTGTAAGCTGTATTGATTGTGCAATAATATATTGATTAATATGACTAGCCATTTGGCTTTGCTCTAATTAGTTTAATAATATGAAAAAGATATGTTCGCATTTTCTAAAAAAAATTAAGAAGAAAAAAAAAGCTGAAATTAAGAAAAGAAGAGAATTCGTTGTGTTTTTTGCTATAGATATACGACACACGATTATATTTCTATATTAGCCTTTTTCGGATTAATAATATATTTATTAACGATAATGCAAGATGAGAAGATTTAGAATTTAATAAAAATTATTTCATAAAAAAAAATCACATCATACAAAAAAGGTAGCTATTATTTAATCCTTCTGTCTTTTAAGAAAACGTTCCAATTTTCCGGAGCAACATGAACAATCGTCGCACTCTAAGAAAAATACATAAGATTAGCAAAACTAAACGATTAATTTTTCATAAATGAATACATTAAATTTTTTTAGGGCAAATAAATTAAATGTGTTTAAAGGGCAATATTCACGCGCATCATACACCCGATAATACAAGAAAAATACAAACTCGTAAATGTCAAAGAAACTCAACTGTCACCATAACAGATCGAAGCGTGCGTTCACGTAATCCTGAACGATCACTGGCTATTGTAAACACGATGCAGTTTGCGTTCCATTATTCTACGCTCAGAGCTCGGTCAATCGCGCAGAACGTGTTGCCCTTTCAACGACAGTGGTAGCTCTCAGCAATGTCACTGATGCAGTAATCGCGTCACGCGTCTCTTTCGTCGGCGCCGCGGTTGTCGGTGCTTTCCGAGATCGCTTTGTGCCGACAATTTCTCGGCAATTGAGCAACTCCGCAGGCACGTAATTAATAATGCGGTCTCGCGAGATAGGACTGAGATAAAGCGTGCGCTTACGTTATCGAGCCCAGCTCGGAGAGTTAAATGATCATGATAGTGACGATGCGGAAAGCCCATCCCTCTGCGTTATCCGCGATTTCATCGTGCATTATGCATAAACGCGCGACACACGCTTTCTCTATACGAATCCACTGTACGATTCATCTCGACACATTCTAGATTTCGTTCTCGCGCCATTCATTCTCGACAGAGATTTAAAGAAAGATTTAAGTATAAAATTTTGCAGATACTGTACGGCTATTGTACTCACAAGTTCGAACCGTAAAGATTTTTTTTTTTTTAGGGTTACTTTATGAACGTTTATCGGAGGTCTACGACATATAACCACATGGGGATCTACACCACTGGTTGCTTCCACGTGATAACTAATTCTCGTCACGTAAGCTCCTGTGCGTGGTACACGTCACATTCTAGGTAGAACGGACTCTACTACGTTGGACGACGACTCGTCCAGCTGATTACTTACTGACGCTCGATCGATTCGCGATATTCTAGACCTTATTCTGATTTATTGTGCCGTATCGGAACTCGATAACAACCAATCGTATATTTCTCTGAATTTTAACTCCATGTAATTAATCGGTCATAACATTTTCGCGATAAATTCACTGTGTAAATAATTAACTCGGCAATCATTTACCTGCACGTAGCGCGTTCCATCAAAATAGGTTCTCTTTGTGAACAAACGGCGAATTGTACGCAGAACCGGGCGTATATTTCGAAATTGTGTAAATAGCACGTAGTGCTTGCTCCCGTATTCATATCGGGCGCGGCTACACCGCCGTTGAATAATTCTATCACTTTAATTACCAAAGTTTATAGTGCAAATCAGCATGATGGGGAATAATTAAATCTCGCGAAAGGATGAAACGTGTACTGCACTCGCTTCTCACTCGGCGTGATTCGGCAGTACTTTTCTTCGATGATGTACAGAGTTAAGCGGATTGTTGTAAATATAGCACACGTTGGACAGTGACTAAAGGCGAGAACATCAATCAGCAGTCGCGAGCCATTGTGCCCCACGAGACTGATAATAAATAGCACCTTCCGTTCTCGCCGGTTATAATTCCTCTTCCCGATCGTTCTCGTGTCTTGTCTCTCTTGTCGACGATGCCTTTTTCTCATTTTCCCCGCGCAACAACGATCGCACACGCGCGCACGCTCGTACGTCTGTATGTCTCTGTATATATAGTCTGTGCCGCGAACAGGTGTCTAACTACCGACTGCCGTTCCTACAACTATAGAGCACTCCGGCCGAGTACCTTTATTGTAGCTTTATTGTACTTCTTGCTTCCTGCAGATCGCTCGAATCCGTACAATTACACGTGAACTGCGACCGTAGGATAGTACGGTCCCACAACTCGCCTGTCTATCGATTAACCATTAGCGAAATTAATGGTACCCGTAGACAATAGAATAGCGCTATAAAGCTTAAGAAAGCGAATTAGATACGAGACACCGGTGCAGATTGCACTAGTCGCGCGCATGTTTATGTCGGTCTACGTGATCCGCTTTCAATGAAGCGATAGCAAAAAGATAATATCACTCTAAAGCTACAATTTCAATTTATTTTGTTCAGCGACGCGACATATGTAGAAGTAATTCAGAAGATTGACAAGAAATTTTCTCGATAGAATTTTTCTCTACTTCTACCATCAGAGATTACATCAACTAAACATGACAATCTACCGGTAAATTACATGTTTCCAGAAATTACATCTCGACAGAGAGATATTCGGTTGACTGGACCAGTCTCATTTTATAATGGACAGAATGTTAAACAAGCGAGATGACAGTCCTCACTACTGGGAAAACTACACTTGACTATTTTATGCGTCGCGCTTCACTCGCCTCGAGAGTACTGGTGCTCTCTCTCTCTCTCTTTCTCTTTCTCTCTCACGTGCACTTTCTACTTCAGTTTCAAACTTTAATTAAAAAGATGGAGTCGCGCAGTAAGGTCCTTCTACCTTCTGGACTAACCCTTACCCATCCCCATTTCGCGAACCACCGCTCATCCCATCCGTCAGGGACTCTCGTGTCCGAGAAGCTATTTTAATTTCATTCACGGGAAATAAACAGAGCAATGAAATTAACGAGTGAGCGTGCACGTTCGCGCGTGCCTTTAATGTATATAGTCGAACTATATATTTTTCCGGTACAAATGACACTCCCTTGACAACGGTTCATTTTCGGTTGGATACGGTAAATACGGGTGCAACCACAATGAAAGTACAAAAAGTAGCTAGCGATTAAAAATCAACTCGTTGGCGCAACGTTTTTTCATCTTGCGCGCGCCGCTTGATTAAAATTAATTGCTACGTTTTTAATTACGAAATGAAATGTAAACATTAGGACGGACATTTCCAACAGAAAACCTTCATTTCGTTCCGCGATATCTACTTCGTTTCTATGGTATTGTATTGAAAAGAGATGGGATTTTTTTATATATAATTTTATAAAATATCGGGATGGTAATATAATATATGAAATTACTTTATCGTCATCGGCTCACAAAAGCTGACTGAACGAAAATTCGGAAAATTCTGCGGTAAGTCTTTCGGTTGAAGAGAAGCCGACCCACTCGAGTGGATGTTCAGCAAACCGCGGGATTGAGGTGGCTGTTACCGAGGTGCACCGATCTTTGATTAAGAATTCAAGCGGAATAAGTCGAGTCTCTGCGATAAAAGGTGACCGAATTTTCGATGGCTCGATATTTTGTTTCTCAAGTTACTCCGAACAGATTAACGTAGCATTTTCTAATACACATTATTACGATTAGATTTTATAAAATTTTATAAAAGCTATATAAAAAATATATAAAAAATATGGAATTACATTAAAAGGTTAAAGTTAGAAAATCAATAATATCATTTTGATATTAAAATTATTTCGTGTTCAAATTACTTCATATTCAATTTAATATAATATTTCTGCATTAACACACACACACGCACACATACATTAAATATTTGTTTTATGTGTGCGTTAAAAAAAATTGTTATTACATTTATTTATGTGTATTTATGATTTATATCATAATTACTTTTTATTTTTTTATTGCGTTTTATTATAAAATCATTCTACTACATAAAAAGACAGTTTTACTAAAATATCAAATACAAATTTAAAAATAATTTGATTGGACCATCAAAATAATTATGTGGATTCGAACTGGTTGCTATTTTTTTACAGCATTATTCATCACTCACGCTTACGTTTCCTATATAATTATTTTGTTGGTTTAACGAAATTTAATCTGTATTTAAATTTTGAAATACTTCAGCAAAATCGTTCTATTCATGTAGTAAAAACTGATTCCAACATTATGTGACAATGAAGCTTAAGATTTTCTTTTAAAAAATAATAATAATCAGAATTGTGTGTATCAAAATAATGTGTTATTTGTAGCATTACTATTACTGTTACTTTTTTTTTGGTCACATCGTTACATCATGATTCATGAATAAAAACTATTGGAACAGTTATTAGCGATTGTATCTGTGCGGTCGCAATTATAAGGTCGGTCAGCAAGCGTGACGACACTGGGTCATCCTCGGCACGTAATCGCAATCACTCGCAATTCGCTGCAGCATTTCATGCCGGCATCATGAACCGCATCACGGCGTCATACCAAAACTTAATCTAATCTCGCACCTAGGAAATATTTATCGCATAATCAACCGATCGGCCATCGTGAAGTGCCATTGCGTGCGCCGCATCGTCACGTCGAAACGATTCATAGTGCTCGTATAATGAATAATCGACTCGTTCCGCATGCGATCACGTTCGCGAGATTACGCTCTCATTTTCTATTTGATATCATCGGCGATTAAAGTATCGATTTCTAACTAAAATCAATTCATTTTTGCAACTATCTTTACTTTGCTCTAGAGCAAATTTTTTAAATTTACCTTAGAAACTCTTGGCTTAATTTCATTTGCTTATATTTTCTGCAGATAAGATACGATTGCGTTAATTATATATACTACAATTATATATTTTTCTCTTAATTACATGTACGCAATCGTTTTTCACCGTTATACCTAAAAATATTCTGATATCTAATTTCCTGTTAGAAAATTACGTTGAGCATAACGATCAGAGATAATTCCACTTACGCTTAGGAACTATTTCAATTACACGAGGTGTTTATATATCTCGTTTACGATAATATTACATTTTCTACAGTTTTATCTTTCACTTCGTTCGCTTACAAAATCTGCATACCATTCACGTTTCGCTGAATTTATATACGCCGTATCAATTTTATTAGACAGTTTATGTGAAAGTGAAACGATAGTTGTATGTCCACACAACGGAAAGACTAGTTAATCCAAATCCGTGAGGGCCTATTCGTCGCGCAAGATTAGCAGCCCACGTTAGTGATTAGACGAAAGTCGTTGCTCCAGTTAATCTCCCGTGAGGTTGCCCGTATTCGCAAGCTATCTTCCGGATAATCTGACAAGCGCTCGCGCATTCGTTCGTCACGGTTTATCGCCGTTGATCTCGTCTCCCGGGGCTGTCTTGAGTTGTCGTTCAAGTTCGAAGGAGCGTAATGCAGCTCGCACAGCTCGCGGAACGGCCAGTAAAGCAATTCGTTCCACCAATATAAAAGCAACTGAGCCAGGTAATGGCGTGGCGTTACGTACCTTTAAACCAGTGCCCTGCCATCATCACTTTTCGGAGTTACGTACCGTTGAGTTTTGGTGCGAAAGAGTCACGTCGCCGTGAATAAAACTTGAAAGAAAGAGACGTCGCTGTGTTAGACGCTGTTCCATTAAATTTCCATCACTGCACACGCATTTTCGTGCAATGCAATTTGCAGATCGCGTATCGTTCTTTCGTGGTAAATACAATTTTCCCGACGATGAGCAACGTCGCAACACTATTCTAAAATGACGCTGATCGGATCTAATTCTTCTCCGGGACATAAATCGCAAACCGGTACTGCACGTGTCCGCCTTCTCGTTGGTATCGTTAGTCTGTACATAATGAGAACGTTTCTTTGGCATACATTTTAAAATATATATGAACGCGTGGTTAGCGTATTACGAAAGTGCGTGTTCGCCGAAGATTACGTCATCATAGAAAGCGTTCGACGGACGCGAGTAGGTACAAACTCCTGGCTACTAATAGTCCTGGCTACTAGCCGTTCTGTTCCAGAACGACATCCCCTATGACACGCAAAACTTATTGTTAGTTAATCATATTTATGGCATAAGGAGTAGTTGCTTGACATTCTGCTGATATTTGTCTCAATTAATCTCACGTGAAAGTACGAGTTACGTATCATTAAGAAATACGCGACCAAACTGTTATAGGATAACGTTCCTGACAAAATAACACGCAGCGGATAATTAATTTCTGTAGACAGTTACTTTGTCCCACGAACAATGAAACTCTTTCCTCTTCCTTTTTCTATTTTTCTAAAGTTCGTAAACTTTTTCTCGGGGAAAATACAGTTTATATCCTTGATGTATCTTTGCTTTTTTCAATACTGAAAGAAGCAATTTTCTCAAATGTACGGTAATTTCACGTAACTTAGGTCCTTTCTGATAACAATAGTATGACACCCACGCGTTCGCTTATACGGGTCCCTTTGTCGACGTAATTACCTACGATAATTTCCCGCAGAACGCATTTTCCCACATAGCCGTCGACAAATCATGCGACGATAAAGTGTACGTGTATTTATCTTCATTACCAGGCGACAGCTCGGTCATAAACATAATCAGAAAGTTCGTTTAAAGCTCGCGTAATATATTTATAGCTAAAACGATAGCGTATTATGAATGCGTATTATAAATGTACAAAATGCTTCTACAGCATCATCGTGAAAATAGGTGCAAATTTCCGTAACGCGATACAACTTGATTTAATTCACAATCTACAAAATAATCCTACAAAATAATCAAAATCGATATCTTTCTCCATTTTGCTGCTTCTAATTTGGATTGCGTCCAAATATTTAATTGGTATAAACTTTTCACAGTAACTGAATTACTGTAAATTTTCACATTACATTTATACAGTGTAAATGTTTTTAAAGAAAATTGAAAAATAAATAAAAAAAATGTATTTCCGTATTGCACATAATGTCTATTGAATTTCAATGAATAATTTCCATAAAGTTAGTGCAATGTATTGCAGAAAGATATATGATACTTCCACAAATCTTGCCACAGAATATGCGTCGATGAAAAATATGAATATTCATCTTCATTATTACGAAACAGTTCACACATAAAGTTAATCAGGAAGTTTACTCTAAGCGAGCCTTACGTATATCAACGATAGATTATGAAAGTGCATATCCATCCTATACCGAGGCTGCATCGGAAGTCTGCAAGCGCAAACTTCCGAAGCGTGATAACTCAGCGTAATTTAATAGCATATAGTGCAGAAAAGTCTTTTGCATACTTTCTCTTGTATATTATAATAATATTACATATATTATGCAATATTTTTCAATTCTATAGCTCGTGCAAATATAATAGAGATTAAAAAGAGAGTTAACAACGATTAAAGTAAAATCTTTAGATATTAATGCTTACGTATTAACCCTTCGTGTGCACCGTTATTTTTCGTTAACATTGTCTGCACCGTGGGTCTTTCATGCCAGTACTAAATTTCTCTTATTATTATAAATCAATTGTGAAAAATTGGAAAAAAATTTTTTATTGTTTTACACTCTCTACTTTGTATTCTAAACGTTTTTAAACTCAGATATTATATTGTTTTTTATATAGCAAAATACGGACAGAAATTTTGTCTGTTAAAATTTTAAAATAATATATATAAAGGGCATACAACACTATGCAAAAGCTTGGAAGTCAAATAACAATTTATTCAAATCGAAAAAAAAAAAATATATATATATATATAAACGATCTTGATTAAACCATCTTCAGTATATTATTAGAACTACGAATGTCCTTCTGTTACAATAAATCTTTTTCATGTTGTAGTCTCGAAACAGGTATATTGTTAACTTAATATTGTTTCATTTTGTCTATAATAGTTATCTTTAATTTATACACTGATTTTTAAATTATTGGCATAATAGAATCTGAAAATTGTGCTTCGTGCCACAAGCTAAACTAATTTTCAACAATAAATGACACAGAAGGCTACATCATAATAAATGTTTACATTAATCTAATTATAATCTTACTAACTTTACGTGATTATCATAATCTAAACGAGCGTTTTATAATAACAATTGACTGAATTCGTAATTTAGACAATTTTTAATGTAATAATCATTCAATTTTATTGTAATTATTTTTCGATTTGATTATACTGAAGATGGTCTAATCAAACCGAAACGTTTATATATATATTTTTTTCGATTTGAATAAATTGTTATTTCGCTTCCAAGATCTTGCGTAGTAGTGTATGCCCTTTATATTTATTATTATTTTTTAATTTTAGCCACTTAAAATTGTTTTATTGTTAAAATTTTGTTCCTTGACAGATCCATAGTGCACTCGGAGGGTTAATTACAAACTTATTCTCAATATTCGATCATAATCTTATATTCTGTGAAAATCTTATATTCTGCTGAAAAACTTCCTTAAGAATAATTAAGAATCTCTTCATTTTGAAAAATAGTTGAATTCCTATATGAAAAATAAGAAGTTATCTATTACAAAATAATATAGAAGCTGGCAAGAATATTTGGATGTAATTCGATAAAACGTACGTGTTTATCAGACGCATTAACTCACTTAGATAAGATGAGGAAGTCAGTACGTCGGACGTATGATACGCCGTTTCACCTGTCATATTACGAAAGCGCATCCCCCTTAAACCTGTATTGTCGTAGGAAGTGCTCAGTACACGTAAACGGATGTAAATTTCTGAATGGAGAATAACTGACGCCCGGATAGCTTCTTTCGAGATCCATGTGAAATCGCGCGCGATCAGCGTGTTTGTGTCACGTATATGTGTGCGCGCGCGTGTGTGTGTGTGTGTGTGTGTGTGTGTATGTGTGCACCCGCGGTGTACCCCAAGGCAAACAGGAAGCGGTTCTCTGCAGGACCAGTCTTCACACCGCTATCTGTTCACAGCAGCACGGTGCAAACATTTGTTCAGGATGGGGGAGGAAAAGCGGTAGTGAAGGCACAAGTAGCGATGCGATATCGATAATAAGATAACGACTGTCCGATGAACTGCACCCGTCTCTTCTCTCCCCGGTTGTTTCAGTTCTGTTTCTTCCTCTCCTTCCGTCCGTGACCCTTCTCTTTGTTCTCTTCAGCCCGCTGGCTTGGTTGTACTCTTTGTACTCCGTTCTTCCTCTTTGAAATAACCTGGGCTTGAAGCAAGAACCGCTCCCGCTCATTCGTTCGAACTTCCTCTATTGAGGATCCTTGGGGCTTCGCTCCAGGTTCTGCAGCTCAACCTTTCAGAACGCTGATGTTTCTATATCAGTTAGTTAGCGGTTGAATTTTTGCCGAACAACAATCACGGATCATTAAAGTGCACGGAACAAAGTGCGCGCTCTTCCGAGTGGCAGCCATCAGAGTGATTAGTGATTAGAGATCAAGCTCGGAACCATTCCCTCCGGTCTTCAACGTCTCACTAATTACTTCTACGAACACTTAGATTAGCCTCAATGCATTTGGATCTGGATTTGGAGAATGTTATTACGAGCGATACTTCAGTTTTACGGATTAAGAGAATGCGCACGTCTTATCCGGATGAATCGCGAGCACGTCGAAAGCGGGTCTCCCTTTTTAGATTCGAGTTCGTAATGCTGACATCGATCGAATGATGATGATTATGGCACTCTTAATCGAGATCCTTTCGGAATCGTGATCCTCGAAAACGTCTATATTGCGTTTTTATGATTCTCATAATGGAGTCTGTCTTTCTCGAAAGAAGATCCTTCGCTCCATATCCTTTCTTTGCAATGTCCACAAAGCGCAGAGAGAGAGAGAGAGAGAGAGAGAGAGAGAGAATATTGCACGTATTCTCCGGTAGTTCTATCCAGCCTACATAATGCCAGCGAATAAAAGGAGAAAAGGAACCTCTATACTTATGCATTGCACGTGCATTGTGGATCCACATTATTGGATCCAGCGGATAATAAAAAACAACGGTTCATTCCTGCTCTCTTCGAGGGTGGTCGCGGATTTGTCTATCCACACAACGATGCATGTATACGCACGCTACGCGGGACATGGTCGGAGAGAAGGGAAATGGACGCCGCGATACTGATGGGCGAAGGTCGGCAGTAGGGTGTCGATAGGACCGGCAGCATCGCGAGGCCGAGCAGCAACCCCATTCCGTACGGTGTGAGAGTCGAGCATGTGGCAATAAACAATTTGTTACGTCGAGAGGGTCGAAGCCTGCAACGGCATACGCTCGCGCGCATTCTCTCTCATCGTCTTCGTGTCTTGTTCTCTCTCTCTCTCTCTCTCTCTCTCTCTCTTCTCTCTCTCTCCTAACTCGCTCGTCGACTATCCGTTTCCTCTCTTTCTCTTCGACCACCCCCTCGACGCCTCACTCGTTCACGCACGACGTTACTCCGCCGCCGTAACTGCGGAACGACGTAACAATCAATAGCGGCGCGTCACGTTGTTTTCTCTATGCTACCTCCATCCACGCCGCACACACGATCGTTAACCTCTCGATTATCGTTGCGGCGACCGCGACGATCGCCATCCCTCTACCCTCAGCCGGAATACGTCAACGACAACATAGTTATATCGCGAGCGTATCGTCGTTCCATGGATGATGTAATAGTTCTAAAAACGATCATGGATATCGCTATAAACCCGAGTGAGTTATATTCGAATCTCTCCCAGCAGTTATCGTGCTCTTCGAATTAGTCGATGCTACGTCGAAAAATGATATCATTCACATATTCTAGGATATACAGAAGATATAGAAACTAAACAGCAGGATAAATATTTTAAAAGAAGGTGCCTCGATTTCTTTTTTAATTTGCTATTTTTTTAATTCTCAATTTTATTAATAAAATCGAAAAAATAATCGAAAAAATTATGTCTAAAGGGATGTATTTTTTTTGCTACAAATATCCATCATGATTAGCATAATTCTATTATAAAGTAAACATAAAAACAATCATAGTGTAAAAAGACAGGACTAATTCTGCAATTCTCTCAAAAGCTTAATGTTTGCTGTACTTAAAATACCGTTGAATGATTCAAACTGTCACGATATACAGTCTACAATTGCAGTGTTTAAACAAACTTTATTTCAAAGTGTTCTCTCGTTTAATTACATACGCGTGTAAGTGAAATGCTCGCGATTGGCTCGGTGATAGAAAACGCACAGTATCGTGAAGTTAACGAGAATCGAAGCTAGCTAGGGCAAGATACGGACGGATGGAATACCTGGGAAACGAGGAAACGTTGGAAAAGGCTAGAAGTTTTTTTCCTCTCGCTGCGTAGCGCCGTCCGCCTCCGCCGACATTATACGCACGCAGACGATAACGGAGAGGTTCCGGGAAAAGAGGAGGGGATGGAGAATAAAATGAGATCGCATTATATGCACTCGTGAAAAGGAGCCGGAGGGGTCCCGCAGTCTCTCGGTTGCTTGCATGTAGATCATACATTCATACAGCCACCGATGCGCACACTCGCTCAAAAGTGTTTTATACATGTGCGTGTGCATTTGCATATCTGACATATCTGTGCGCGCACGCACGCACGCATGCACGCACACCTGTCTATGCAATCGCCTACACAGAGAGACGTTCTTTACCCCCTTTGAAGGAGATATATGTACTCGCGTGGTGCAGTGTGCGCGCATCGATGTGCTCTCTTTTTGCTGGAGAAACAAACGCGAATTCCGTTTTTGATGCGCACTGGCGCAAAAGTATTTTATAATGTTGGCGAAGATGCATATATTCGCTTTTGCTATAAAACGGATTTTAACGTATCGCGCCATCCCTTTTGCAAGAATCATACCTGTCGCGTTCGCTACGCGACGTTGATCGCCGACGTTGACGTTCTCGTTTTGCAAATCGTTCATGGACCCGCGTATTTATCTAGCGTGCTGGATTCACGTCAACTTTTTGTACGAAAACTATGCGGAAACGAGAATCGCGATGACGGTTATTCTGCGCGTCGCTTCATTCCCACGCGGTAGAAATATCTTTTACATAGAGGTATTTTATACACGAGTCGAGGATCGCATTTCGTTTTTTGGTATAATGCACTTACGTTCCTCTCACAAGCATTTTTCATTAGTCAGAGTTGTGCACTGTTAATTGCATACACGCGCTTTTATGTACCATATATATGCGAAAATGAAATAAGCATCTAGATATAAAACTTATGCATAATTTGACCTTTTTTCGAGCGTCCGGCGTTTTTCCGATCATTAAATCGCCTTTGACGTGCAGTGATCTCTAAGTAAAAGCAATTTTATACAATGAGGCACGCGTTATCGTTCGTCGCTTTTTCACAGTTCAGTATGCATTTCATTTACGTGAAATACAGGATAAGCCAATATCTCTTTCCTTGGCACTGCCACATTTCGCTAGAGAGCAATTCTAAAAAGTTTTTTAATAACTGATGGTCGAAACTAAGTCACGTATAAAATTTTGTATTATCTTTAGCAATCCCATATTTAAAAGTATGATATATTTATATAAGATTTCCTTTGAAAATGTATATTATTATGTGTTCTGTGATATTTCAATTTTAAGTTTTTTATGTCTCATATATACTTTCCATTCTTTCAAATTTAAAAGAAATAATATAATATCTTATTAAAACATGTAATAATCAACTGATGGGTCGAAATGGGAAGTTATTACTTTCATACCCTTCTCTCCAAGTTCTCTTAGTGCACCTTGTAAAATCGCTCTCTCCGTCATGTGAAAACCCGTTTCGCCAACTCTGTCACCAATCCACGTCGGAGATTTCCGTTAAAACCTTCGTTTCTACCTCGTTTCCACAAACTCCAAGCGCGGAGTGACTGACGCGTTTGTCGGCTCGCGGCGATGGAAACCAACGACAGGCGCGGTAACCAAACTCCATTAATCAAGCGGCATTCGTCGCTTAATGAAAAGGCCAAATATCGCCCCACCGTGAATGAAAGATAGCTGCTCGCGGAAACGATTCAAACTGTCGACGTAAACTGCCAAAGCGGGCAACGTGCAAATTTCGCCGTGACTGGCGAGGGTGAGTGGACGTATCGGATTCCACACGCCTCGATGAAATAAATAACCGTATCGTGCCTAATAACCGGTATTATCACAAAGGTAATACAGCTATCGCAGACACTGCAAACGATGTATTATATGTCTTAATCCTCCGTCAGTAATGTGAAATTTTTGCCCTTTGTTTGCAACTCCTTAATTGTTCTTCGAACTTCAATGCAGAACTTCAATGTACAGAACTTCAATTCAATTATGTTGTTCTGTACTGTATAAAGATCTGAAAGAATTCTTACATGTGAAAACTTTAACGAGTTTTTACTGTTATGGATTGCATTTTATTTACTTTTTTTACTGATAATCAAACATATTTTTTTTACAAATAATAAATTATCTATCACAATTTTTATGATTAAAAAATTGACTGTCTTTAAAATTCATTGAACGATGAAGAATTCGATGATAGAACTGATAATATTCAAATAATATAGAAAAAAATAGTCATGATTTCAGAAATTAAATATAAACTATTAAAAATCTACAAAATTAATGGTATTTTTTAATCTTGGATTTAAGTATCGTGTATGGATTTAAAAACGAAACATAATTTTATTATTAAGTATGTGATAAGGAGTGACCTGTGTAGGAACTCGAGCAATATTTTTAGTCGCACCAACCATTTTTCTTATAAGTTTTTCTTATGCGCCACTGTAAAAAAACTTGGTTTCGCGGTACGTAATAATAGACAAGAAAGGTCCAGCTTGTATCTCAGTTTCTATTAAAAAACTTGAGACCAAACTATTCTAATAAAATGCAGGTTGCACGTCGAAGTAAACGCGTATTTAGTTTTTTTGATACACTTGAGTAATTGAGAAAAGTTATAAGAAAAAAATTATTTAAAGTCAAATATATCGTATTAAAACATATATTAATTTAAAACACGATATGTATATAAATGTAAAGCAGAAGAATTAAAGCTTTGTTCAAGAGAATATCAGCAAAAAATTAATACAATAGTGATCGTTGTAACATTTATAACAAGATAATAATGATATGATCAGTAATAATAATTATCACTGAAATAATTAGAGATAGGTGTGATGTACGATATTAATCCTCGTTGAATACGACAAAAAGATAGAATCGCAGAGGAAAGAGAGAGAGAGAGAGAGAGAGAGAGAGAGAGAGAATGCAGAGGTATTTACATTAAATTGTACAATTTACGTTTCGAATAATAAAGGCCAGCTTTATCAACAAAATCGTTGAGCAGCAGGATTCAGATTACATAGAGAGAAATAAAAATCGAAACTAATAATTGCTGCGTCATAATCAGTGCTAAAATTTATGAAACTATGTGTGTGTGTGTGTGTGTGTGTGTGTGTGTGTGTGTGTGTGTGTGTGTGTGTGTGTGTGTGTGTGTGTGTGTGTGTGTGTGTGTGGGGGGGGG
>Ga0157364_1004016_pt1 | contig 14521 bp, 7 predicted proteins | sample AttsexASBM2_FD_111476 | JGI IMG/M metagenome (GOLD analysis project Ga0157364, IMG submission 111476) | Fungus gardens microbial communities from leaf cutter ant in Ribeirão Preto, State of São Paulo, Brazil - Atta sexdens ASBM2 | ecosystem: Host-associated > Fungi > Mycelium > Unclassified ... | reverse complement strand
GATAAGTGCTCTAGGAGAAAAAAAGACGATTAATTTCAAAATAAGTAACAAGTTTAATCTGAAATCACTGTCGCTGATTTTGCATAGTCAGATTGAAATCAGAGTTGTAACTCAAACTTTTCCACAAAGTACATTTGAGTTAACAAATACAGTTCAATTCCTAATATCCAGTGTTCTAATTTTTAAATTTTATATCTACAAATTTTTAGGTTATAATTTTTAGATTATATATGTAGCAATAGTTATTCAAATGACAATTCATTGTACAATTTTCAAGTCTTATAATTTAATGAAAAATCAGTTATGGAAAGCTCAGTTATGAAAACTCAGTTATGGAAAGCTTTCGAGATGTGCTATAAAAATATGTAATGAGAAATAAGGGATTCCACTTAAAAAATTGAAACCGACCTTCACGTGATCTTCAGAGGACTATCCAAGATCAAATTAATGATACCATCTTATGTCCCCCTTCGAACCAAACAACTTTTGTCTGAAATATTTTTGGGTTTAGTTTTCGAGATATTGGGCTGGATCATTTAAAATGGGACACTGTATAGCCAAACCAATTCTAAGCCTGTAGTTACTAAGGCTATATATTCAGCTTCTGGATAAAGTGGCTACTGATAGTTGCCTTCTTGTGATCCACAGGATCACAAAATTGATCCAAGAATTTCCATAAATCTTCATTATAAACTTTCCAGAAATTCAAGCAAATTCATTTCATTCAGAAGCGTTTCATTGCGAAATTTCCAATTATCGAAATTGGTTCCATCGAATAATGGAATTCTGTATTTCTCTGTTCTATCTATCATTCTCACTTTTAGATTACTTGCATTTTTGTATCGACAACGACTAATGGTAACTCAGTAGTATAGTCTTTCTTTTACATGAAACCTGGACCCATAATCTGTCATAATTTGGAATGGAACTTACTGAGAACAAATTAAAAAGATTTTTATTTGAATTTTTGATACAACGTTCCCTCAGATTCGACATGAACGACTGATGAAAAAAGCCAGGGAGGAACATCCAGAGAGTCGAAAAATTAGACAAAGATAAAAAACCGCTTACGTCATCTTCTAGCTATTCCTTAAATGCAATCTCTCTCCTGAGATATGAAACTTGTTTCAAAACAAATATAGAAGTGAATAATATAAGTTTAATCTATATCTTATATCTTTTTAATATAACAACGAAATAAATGCAATATAGTTTCTTAGTACAAAAAAGGTAATAAATTGTATTTTCTAACAATTTTATTTAATTTATAAGTGAATGAGTTCTCATAGAGATATTATTATTTGAAAGTTAGAATTCGCTTAAATTTACCCGCCTATTCGCAAAGAAACAGACTCTTGAGTTATTTTTATTTCTCTTACGTTGGTAGTATTTTTTCGCGTCATATATATTAGGTGTAGTAAAAAGAAATCCATTATTTTTGCATAAAATTGAATGGAAAAATAATGGATTTCTTTTTACTACACCTAATATTTTTGAGATTGATAGTCTCTACGTTTTTTTGTTAATTTGTGACACATTTTTCATGTTCGTATTCATTTTCGGTTCTGCTTTTCAATTCTTTTTTGTACGCTTCCACTTTATATAATAAAAAAGATCAAAAAGATCACCATAATTGCCATTTATTCAAAGAAACATCGCCCCGAACCACAGATTATGGGTTTAGATATCGTTGTTCAAGAATAAGTAACGAGTAGTGCGGTAAAAAAGGGGTTCGTAGTGATATTGATACGAATCATTGAACGCAATGTGTGCAAAATAATCTTGGCACAAAATAACACTAGTTATTAATGCAGCGCCATCGATCAAAAAATTGATCGGAAGAGACAATTACAGTACGTAGCAATCTGTTGTGTAAACGTACCTCAGGACAGGATTTGTGATAATGCATGACAGGAACCAAACAGAATGGCAAAGTTGAGATGAGCGAAAGTAAAGATAATTCTGTCTGTCGACTCGTCAATCTACGTGTACGTACAATACACGACGATTGCGAAAGAAGCTTAGAGCAATCTGAAAGAAATCTATAAAGATTCAGGATTGTCGAGAAAGACCTCCTATGAACGTCGTAACGACGCGTTTAGAAAATTGCTCAGAAAAAGAATACGTTACTAAAATTTTGTTTCTACATCATATAAATTGAACGAAATAAAATTTGAGATTAAGGAGGAATGGATTGATATACTACTTGCGAGATAAATACAAACCTGTTTACCAAATAAATACAAATCTGTGATAATGGTTATCGAGAACTCGAACACATCTATTACGGAAGTTTCGGATAAAAACAAAATTATTACAAGAGATAATAAACGATTTATAGCATTCGGTGACACAGCATTACAAGTAAAACGAAGAGATCCCTAGAAAGGCACGAATGTTTCAAAAGGGCCGAGATGCTATAACTGCAACAAATATAGTCACTTAACGAAAGACTGTCACAGTAGACGTAAGTAGACGAAATTATAGATTATACGCAGTAAACGAAATCAGTTACACAGGAATCGAAGTCGGCAAATACTATAGCAGACTCTACATTTTTTTATGACTCTCAAAGTAGGTAATGCAAATACAACAGACTAGTACATAGATTCAAGTGCATCTGCACATATAATATGTCTAACAAGTCGTGTGATGTGTTGTTATCAAAAATTCCATTTATTAATGAAATAGTTGTAGCCAATAACGAAAGCATGTCGGTAGATGCGATGGGCAGCAAACAAATAAAAGTTAGCTAATAACATTAATAGCGTTTTCTCTTGGGATACACTAGGCAACCTCGCACCGCATCAGTTGCACCACTTGTGTAAGCGCTACACTCAGCTACACTACACTAGAGTGGTGCACACCATGTGGTATAGAGTGGTGTACACTACATTATTATTATTGCACTAAAATCCTATCCCCTTGATTTCCATTTTCAAATTTTTAAATCACACTGGCTAATAAATTTCACACTGGCTAATAAATTTCACACTGGCTCTACACCATTCCTTTGAGACGGTGTAGCAAAATCTCACTTCGTGTAATAAAATTTGCACTATATCACAGCCACTGAAACACGGTATACCGAATAAGTTCACTTATCACCAGCCATGGAAACATGATACACTGTCTGAGTGTTGCACTAGTGGACGATAGTGCTAAGAGAAAACGCTATAAAAGAAGCATTGATTATGAACATCCTGTATACATCTAAACTTCAGGGTTGGACAGTGCTAAGTTAAAAAGATAAAAGTTAAGTTAAAAAGTTAAAAAGTTAATTAATTTTAACTTAACTTACATTTTAGACTATTAAGTTTTTAACTTTATTTAAGTTATATTTTATCCGTAACTATTAATTTTTTATTTAATTCTTTGAAATTAAGTCTCAGACATAATACGCGGTATAGCGATAATTTAAAACGAGGTGAGAGTTACAGAAGTAAGCAAATTTATTAGGTGTTGACCAATGAAATTATAAATATTCTAGTGAATTTTCTCACTTTTGTAATTTTTACTTCATTTCAAATTATACACCGACCTCCTGACCTGAGATTTCAATCTGTCAAAAACCATGTATTTTGTATCTGGTTTCTGATAGATTCTATTTCTGATAAATCTATTATTCCTTATTATTATCGCTACTCCCTCATATTGTATCTAAAGCTTTAGTCATACTACAGGTCAGTATTTATAGTCGAATTTTATATATATACTAAACAGTATATACATACTAAACAGTATATATAAACAAAACATGTAAATAAAATACAAAGTATTTTCTAAATGAAGTATATATTTGTCATTTCTGTTATTTGTAAGACTGAAATCTTGAAATCATAAAAAAATAAAGAAAAAAATTTAACTTTTCAATTACTTTTTTTTTATTAACTTACCTTTTAATTCAATTATAATAATTTCATTATAAATTAACTATCTTAACTAAGTTAAATTTTCAAGGTTGTTAACTTTAACTTAATTTAGTTAAAAAAAAAAGTTAATTTATTCAATCCTGCTGAATTCACAACTAATTTTCAATAAACTTATTTTCAGTAAACAAGATCGTTCAGAAGAAACATATGGTAACCTTTGACAAAGTGGTTGCAAGATACGAAATGCAAAGAACGAAATAGTTGCTACAGCCTTATTGATCAACGGTATGTATAAGTTAAATCAATCGACAATGGAAATTGGATTAGCAACAACAGATAATAGGGATCAGTGCGCAAAAGATTAGGCCACTTGCATTCTGAATGCATTACGAAGGGATTTGGCTATAAGAATTAGATTCAAAGGAGAAATCAAAAGTTCCTGCATAATCTGCCTAAAAGGTAAACAAACCAAATTGCCATTTCAAAAATCAAATTACCAAGCAAAAGGAATTCTGGAATTGATACATTTCGACCTCTGCGGCCTCATAGAAACGAAATCAATAGATGACGCGAAACATTTTTTTTTTTGACCGATGACTATTCGAGAAGGGTCTTCATTTATATACTAGAAAGCAAAAACCAGGTAACAGAGGGTATTTAAAAACTTTAAAAAGTTCGTGAAAAATCAAAGAGGAAAAAGAATTCGCACCCTGCGCACAGAAAACGGAACAGAGTACATTAATGAAAGATTGAAGAAATTTCTAGAGAAAGAAGGAGTCAAGCAGACGACTGTGTCCCATACTCCAGAACAAAGTGAACAGGACAGGTAGAACAGGACAATTGTCGAAAAAACCCGATGCATATTATTCGAAGCCAAAAAGATTCTGGGGAGAAGCAGTATCAACTGTTTATCTTATCATAGATTGTCAATGAAGATACTGGACAGAAAAATTCCCGAAGAAATTTAGTCGGAGAAGAAACCGGATCTTCGTCATTTAAGAATTTTCGACATCAAGGCATATGTCCCAAAAAAACTAAGACAAAAATGGGACAAAAAGGGCACAGAATACATTTTCGTAAATTATTATAAGGGTAGGCTTATCGATTGTATGAACCAACGACAGGAAAAATACTAAAAAGAGATGTGATCTTCGCAGAGGAGCAACATATGTCACGTCCGAGAAGTCGACAAAGAGATTAACAATACTAGAAGTTCGCAGAAGCACAAACCGGAATTTCTTCCAATTACGGACAAACCGGAAAATGATGATTTTAGCGACGAGACGTCGATTGAAAGCAAAACAGACTACCACAGTCGAACTGATCTGAAGACACGGTAGTGTCTCAGCGCTAAGCATAACATGAGACACTGCCGTGCCTTTCTTTACGGGAATCGGCGAGTTGTCACCAAATCAAAATTATTAGATCTCAATAACGGCTGTCTCAAGTTTTAAGTATATTTAATCGATAGCTTACACTCCAATTGTATTATATGTACTTTTATTTTTTCTTTACGTATAAACGGAGATAATGCGACGCAAAGTCCGGATCTATAACTTTTCAGATTAAGATATGTCATCGACCATATTCCACACATTCCTTTGATGTTCTTCTAATATTCTTTATGCAAAAAGCGCTAGTGATATGCATGATCAGCGAGCGCTGCGATCTGTACTATGATAGTAGATCTCGGTCGATTTTTTCAAAACAACAGAATCGGTAAAGTCGGTAATAATAAGACACACTGGTAATAGCTAACTAAATTAAGAAATGGCGATAAAAAGCGATTTATTCGATCTCGATCTCCATTTGTTTATAATTTAATATTTAACAAAAGGAGATCAGATGAAAATGAAATTATACGCTGGTATTTGTTAACTTAAGCTAGGAAATGATAATGAGAAAGTAATTTATTCGATAATAATCTCCATTTGTAGAAAAAAACGGGATTCCACAGCAAATATTACAGGTCTTCTTAAAAAATCATTCAGAGCTCCGAATGGATGACTTTATCACCTATCGAGTAGCAGCATCATCAACTCACAGATCCAATATCGATTGAAGAAGCGTTGCGCTATGAAAAATCCGACAGATAGTTAGAAGCAACACGATGTGAATTTCGTTCGCATGAGGAAAATCATACATGGATCAGCCATTCTTCCCCCAAATAGAAAAGTCATTGATGGTAAATGAATCTTCAAGAGTAAGAGAGATGCAAATGATGATATGCAAGGCGCGTCTAGTCGTTAAAAAATGCAGTCAAAAAGAGGATGATATATGAGGAAACGTACACAATAATTAGATCCAATTCTCTCAGGTATCTTTTCGAGCTAGTCGCACGATACAACTTGGATATAGATCACCTAGATGTCGTCCACCACATTCCTTCATTTAAAGCAATTCCTTCATTTAAATAACGAAATTTATATCAAAATCCTGGTATTTGACGAAGATATTAAAACAATAAAAGATTCATAGATTAAACAAAGCTGTCTATGGACTGAAATCAAGAGAAATCATGGAAAAAGCTGAACAAAATATTGACGAATCTCAATTTTAAGAGATCTACGGCGAACTCGTGCGTACCAGAAAAATTAAAGTGAGAAAATTTTATTTATCTCTATATATGTAGACGATATGCTAATATTTAGCAATGATCTAGAACAGAAAAACACTATTAAAGATCAAAATAAGAAAAAGATTAAACTGCAAGATTTAGGTAAAAATACAAGTTGCCTCGGATAACAAGAAATTAGCAAAGAGATTTTTTTGTGAATGGAACAAATCCATTACATTAATCAGCTGTTAACCAAATTCAACATGAATTACAATCCTATTTCGACATCTCTGGACAAAAATCAAATCCTCACTCGAGAGATAAGTCCAAAAACAAACGAGAGAGATAAAATGAAGATCATCTCATACCGTAAAGTCATTGACAGCATTATATACGCTCTGGGTACTAGATCAGACCTCGCATACGCACTTGAAATAATAATCGTTTTAGCAACGATCCAGAATTTGCTCAGTGGTGAAAAGAATATTGTACCTGAAAGATACTGAAGATATGAAACTTCGTTTTTCAAGAAGAGATAATCAAGAAATTGTTGACTATTGCGGTGCAGATTGAGTTGAAAGAGTAGATGATCATAGATCCACACAGAATACATGTTCAAAGTCCAAAGAGGGGCTATTTCCTGGAATAGTAAAAAAACAATTAATAGCACTTTCTACGACGGAGGCCGAGTACATAACATTAACATCAGCCTGCCAAGAAGCCCAGTGATTACGTAAATTAGAGAAAGAAGCCCAAGTTTCGAGAAGAGGGCCACTATTTTACTTTGTGATAATAAAACAGTCATTGACTTGTAGGTGATTAGTGGATACAAACACTAAACATAGACCAAATATCATTTCAGAGAGAGAATTGAATCTGGAGAAATACAAGTCAAAGTATGTGTCAACGGACCTGCTCGCAGATATAATGATTAAACCACCAGCACAACCGCGACACCTTCAGCTCACAAAATAACTTGATCTCCAATCTTAAAAAATAATTAATTCTGTAGGAGATGTTGAAAATTAGAATTCATACTTAAATTTACCTGTCTATTTGCAAGGAAATGGAGTTATTTTTATCTTGAGTTATTTTTATTTCTCATATGTTAGTAGCATTTTTTTCGCGTTATATGTACATATTTTTGAATAGTCTGTTTGTTTTTTTGTTAGTTCATGATATGTTTTTCATGTTCGTTTCCGTTCTACCGCAATTCTTTTTTGTTCTACTTTACATAATAAACAGATATCAAGAAAGTCACTTGTTATTCAAGAAACCTCTCCGAACCATATTATTTAAAAGGTCATTAAGATAACGAGGAATTATTTTCTTATTGAGACATTCTTAAAGAAAATATATTCTCAATTTTTCAGCGTTATAATCAATTTCATAAAGCATATTCAATCCTTCAAAACTAGAGTTAAAAAAATGACATTAAAAAATTATTTAATATAAGAGACTACCTTCCAATGACTTTGATCTTTGTTATCAAGATCATGTCCTCGAGTGACCTTGAACAAATTTTAGCCGTCGCTCATTGTTCGTTAAAAAGTTGTTAACAAAAAAAATTCATTTAAAAAATGTGGTTTTAAAGCAAAAAATTTGTAAAGCAAACATTCCTAGAAAAACAACCAAATATATTATCACACACAGCAATTGACTAGCTTTTGCAGAGAGGGATAATTTATGTAATTTAATAACTTGGTAAAACTACATAAATGATGGACAATATCTTTAAACAAGAAATTTGCGTTTTTGAAGTAAAATATTTGTATCTTTGAAACAGAAAACTTGTTTACTTATTCAAAAATTCTCTACTTAAATTCTCTACTTAAATATTCAATTACAACAATCTGACTTCTCAGCTCATGAATCAATGGTTAACAAACAACCAAAATTAAATTGATGGAGAAGGAATTATTATCGAAATCGATGAGACAAAATCATATAAGAAAAATCATATAAGAAATTATATAAGAAAATATTTTGCGCTGTTAATGCAGAGAATTTGTTTCAAAGGAACGTAGTCAGTTCAAAAATTAGGTTTTATTGATGAATTTTTTTTGTTAATAACTTTTTGAGGAACAATGAGCGACCACTAAAATTTGTCCAAGGTCACTCATAATCTTGATAACATATCAAGGTTAAGATCATTGGAGGGTAGTCCTATACTAAACAATCAATAAAAAAATCCAGGAGCTTTCTCGGTGATTTCTAATCATAGACTTGAAATAAACCATGAACTTGATTAGAATGGTACAATAATTTTAATCTTTATAAAACTTTATTATAAAGCCTTTCTATCATAAGAGGATAATATCAGAAATGATATTTATTGAAAAACAAAATAATTATTTAAGGAACATAAAAGCCAACGCAAGATATTAGTGCAATAGTCTATTTAGCTTTCATGTACTCACTACGACTCAATAAAGAAAGCGACAGGGAATTCATATTCTCTCTTTCTTTCTTTTTCCAGAAGCAACCCTATGTTGTTCTCTTTTATTCTTCTTCTATCAGGTCAAATATATTTTCAATAATGTTTCACTTCTCGTAATCGGTATGTGTCTCTTGGAAATCCTCAACAAATAAATTTATAAATTACATACAACTAGCCTTACCATTATTAAGAATTACTGTAAAGAAATTGACGATCTTATTATTCTCACAGATAGAAATTCAAATTCAAACAGATAAATTTTTACTCTCGACTGATAGTTTTTTATAATAATAAAAAATGTGACTATATATTAAAAATATATTATTTGACAACTTCAAATTTTTAACTTTTAAATACGATAATGTATAGAAATTGGAACTTGCGTGAGACATTAAGATGTCAAATTCAATCATTTTATAGAGAAATCTGAAATAACATAATATAAGTGTAATCTTATAGGACAAAATGAGATAATTGATTAAGATTACAAGAACATCGTACAAGTATATGTGAAATTTATGTGGCGTTAAATAATGTAAGACTAAAGATAGATATTTTATAATTTTTGTTCTGATATTGAAGATGATCTAATCTAAAATCGGAACGTTTATCATTATATATTATATTGTCATTATATATGAAGGATAAATAGACTATTGCACTAATATTTTATAATATTAATTAACATATACAAAGTAAGGCAATCATTCTGTCCACTAGAATATTTCTTCTTAGAATATTTTCACTTAATTAAAATATTTTCAGAGATATGAAATAATCAATGTAATAACGTCATCTCATAATAATTACTCGTTACCATTATTATTCTTTTTCCTAAAAAATAACTCGTTCCCATTATTCGTTGATTTGTAAAGTAACTTACCGTTATCGTTATTCAAAATATAATGAGTCGTTACTTTTTCGTTACTTTTTTTTCTTGACATTAATAGAATATTACATGCAGATTTTTGCGGTAAATATAAAAAAGATGTCAAAATTATATTTCTTAGTAGAGAAATAGAGCTAAAAAAATATATGTCTATAATAAATGTTATACGTTATTTTCATGAATGAAATTCATGCTGTCATGTCACATAATATATACTGCATTTTTTGCAATTTTTATACTTAAATTTTATATTTAAATAAATTTATTTTTCGTATTACTTTTAATAAGATATCTTTAAACTATATGTTTAACTCTTAATATCATTTTCTTTTACTGTGCATGATGGGTCGTTTGTATGTGTTTATTTCAATAATTTTTGCAAACATACAAAAATTATGAATAGATTCTTATATATATTTTAACATCTTTAAAAACATTTATGAATTTGTATATTTAAAAAGAAGGAAAGGAAAAAATTATTTAGCCAGATGCAATATCAAAAAAAAAAGAAACAAGATATGAATAACATCGTAAATACTCTAAGGGTAAAATTATAATAAAAAAATAATATTATTTGTAATCTGCATATCTTTAATTTGTGAAATATGACACAGAAAAAATTTTATTTTTTGAAAAAATTAAATATATTGCAAAGATTATATTATATAATCTTTTTTCCACAAGAATATTTATTGGCGTAAAATCTCATGTGATCTCATCACTACATGCTATTCGCTGAGTGCGTGACCACCTATCGGTCGTAAAAAAGCAGGCGGTATAGTCATTATATTATTATATGTACAAATTATAAAATCGTTTTTAAAGTGTAAGATTACATTTTCGGATATTGTATATGAATATTCTCCTTATAAAACACAAACTTTAAGTAATTAATAAATTTTTTATTTTAGACAAGTATGGATGTTATCATTAAGACTGGATTTGCAAGAATTAGGTGCATAATTATTTTTTAACCAAAGACAGAACGCAAAAGAAAAGTTTTAGTATTAACTGGATACGTAAATGAAATAGAAGAGCATAGGAAAAATGGTCAAAGTATTTAATAAAAGCTAAAATTACAAGGCAAACTGCGGTAAATGAATCTGATATGTCACAAAATAAAATTGTAAAAAAATTGTTTCCATTTTGTAATTGTGTATTAAAACTGTTACTTACAATATAATTTTATTTAAATTTTTTTCTTGTAAATAAATGCAGAGACTGATCATAAAAGTTACTAACAAATGTATATATAACAAGAGTGAAAGCTGTAAACAAAGTCGCTGTCTTGATTCATTGTGTTAATAATGAAAACAGTTCACTAAAAACAAGTTTTGAGCAACAATGGGGAAAACCAAGTGCTTGTCAATTTGCGAAGCTGAAATATTCAAAGGGAATATATTTTGAGGAAATGTTTCCTCCAAAAAAAATACAACATTGAACCACAAGCGATAGATGTTTCTGAATTAAAAGAAGAATCAGCATTAAGATCAATATTGTTAGAAGCTGCTAAAGACAGTCACACGCATGCTATCAAAAATTTGAAAAGAAACAAATTCACTGCAGAAACAAAACTAGCTTGAGCTAGCTTTAAGACAACAAGATTGTAAACAATGCGTTGTTACTTTTTCCCTTTTTAACCAAGAATATGACATTTTTTATACATACACAAAATTACATTTTACAAAAGGATTTACAAGAGTTTTATAACAAACATATTGTAATAACAGATGAAGACATAATTATTGTATTTTGTGTTGTAAGACATTAAACCAGTCAAAAAATGGTATGTCGCTTAAGACTCGCTTTTCTGCGAGTTCTAATGTGCACAGTAATGATTAAGATACGAATAACAAAAACCATAAAATCATTAGTATCTGGCATTACATCCAAAACAAATTAGTACTGCAACAACGAAGTATAGTTTACATTATGAAATAGATGCAAGAATAGAGTATGAACGATTATATAAATGCGAAGTTAAACAAATTGATGTTCTTGTTAGTCATAAGCAATCTTGCTAGCTGTATGCTAGCCTTGATAGAGTGGTGGTCGGATGCATAATAAAAAATTAGTAGAATTCAAATGTCCTTCAAAGTGCGAAACTGTGATAAACCTGTGATAAATTATGCCTAAAACCTGCAATGTTAAATATTTAAAATTTGAGAATGATGAAATTACTTTAAGAGATACATATCCATATTATACGCAAGTGCACAAATGTATATTTCTGACTGAGTGTCTGTAATTTATTTATATGCTCACCAATCGAAAATAGAAGTTGTACAGTGCAAGTTATGCGAAATAAAATTTTTTTGCGTGAAATTATTTCAAAGAATGAAAACTTTTACTTTATATATTATTTATCAGCTTTACATTAGACATGACAATGAAAAAATGCAATGAAAGCCAAATCATGTTTTTTCAGAAAAAAACATTAGCAACATTAAAAAAAATAGTTATATTGAACTTTACTGATAATTACTAATAATTTTTTAAGAAGAAAAATTTAATAGTTTATTTGATATTTGTTAAAAACGCTTGTGATAATAGCTTACTTTTATTTTATAAATCAATTATTTTTGAAAGTCAAACTTGTGAATATTTAAATATTTAGTTTTATTTTAAATATTATTATTATTGAACATGATACTAACATAAAAATTGTTATTTGACACTACAAAGAAAATAAGTTTATATGAATTTTGTTTGTAAATTATACAGTTTATGTAAAATCAAATGAAAACATAATTTATGTTAAACATTAACATTTATTGTTAAAAAAAAGTAAAATTGATATTTTATAAATAAATGATGGTTTATAAATAATACAAATATTATTCATTTTTTATTTTCTTTTTCTTATTTGAAAATATTGAAGATTGCAGATTCATTAAAACACAACACATATGCACAATATACAGTGAAATAGATTTTCAGGAATTTTGTCCAAAATTTGATAATGATGATCTTAAGTATTATGTTATCCTTTCTACGCGAATTTTGATTCTGGCAATATTATATATTTGTTCAGTCTCTTTCTTCATGAACTCTGATTTTCTTTGTAAAAAAGGTGACATAACTATTCTGATTTTCTTACCACTTTCATCAATAGTTGTGCGAATCTCTGGAAAATCCTTATCTGCTAAAATTACATCTCCATCTTCTAAATAATCTATTAATCCAGACTCAATTATTATTTGAGAATTACTTTTCCTTTCTCTCCTTCCAGCTCCCCCCCCCCTTCTTCACTTTTGATTTAAAACTAATAAAATACTTTTGGTGTTATACCTATCAGTACTTTAGCAGTAAAACTTTTCTTATAATGAGAATAGCAAAAAACACGTTTATCTACACCTGCTGGAACTTCAATTCTAAATTCAGTGCAATCGATAATTACTCGAGTCCATATCCATATAATCTGGTTAAAAATATTCATGCATTGTACCTTGAACAGTATCTTTATTTGGTCAGAAAACTAAGTTGGCTGTTGCACCAGCTAAATGTCTTAGAGTTTAATAGAAAATTCTTGAAATAATTATTTTATGAACATTGAATAAAACAGTTATTGTTGAAAAACTTCTTTTCATCTGTATTAAAAAAATAAAAAGTCTATTTTCCTTTATAATTTTACATTATCTTCATCTATATTCATTGTATCCATTCTTTTTAATAAAAATTTAATATTATTTATTGAAATTTCAGCAAGCTTTATAAGTTGTTCATTATTGTGAACCAATGAAATATCAGCAAAATTACTGAGTCACTGCATATTGTACATTTACTGTGTAGGTCATTAGTTCGTTGCAATCAGGTTCAGTACATCCACAAAAATTTTTTTCAAAAAGATCACATTTTTTGTTCTTAAATTTTTTTATTCTTGACACAATTTCTCTAATTTCTCCAATTTCTCTTTGAGCATAGCAAACCATTTTGTGAAGATAAATATATTCATACTTATTACAAATTAAAATTTTTTCTTCAGAAAAATTTTGGCTAAATATGTTCATTTGAAAATTTTTATCAATCTTAAGAATTTCTTGGTTATTCTGTGAACTTTCTTGATAATTAGATTCAGTACTAATATTATCAATAATCATTTCAATCATATCTTCCTTAAACTGTGAATTTTTAGTTGATATGACAATAGGTATTAGTTCTTACCGAAACCTTTGTTTCATAAAACATTTATACCTATAATAAAAAGAATTTTGTAATTTAATTAAACTAAAACTTATTTTGCTAATTGTACACATTAATTATGTTTATTTACCTACTTATAATTGCAGTTTCATTTACTTTTTTACCCTGTATGCTGTAAGAAATATTGTAGATAAGACTATTGTAGTAAGAAATATTGTATACCCAGCTTGGATTTAATAATATCTAAGATATCTTTTTATCATCAACAAAATGATCAATATGTAATCGTAAGATTAGAGACTATGGTGAACCGTCCACCACTACCACTAAATATGAATATTTTAAAATGTAAACATTATCATGATATGCACAACGTATTTAATGCAGCATTGCAAAAAGTAAAGTTATGGGTTACTTTATTCTCCTGACCCATTTATTCCTTTGCTAATTTTTAACTTGCAGATGGAAATTTGTAGAATTTGCACTTGCTATTTTTACTAGTATTTTTACAATTATTAACGTAACTACAGTGAGTCATTTTAATTATATAACATAAATCAACAAAAAACAGCCTGAACTAATGCTCAGTTTGGCTGCATAACGTGCTGGAGTAGATTTTT
>Ga0157364_1004015_pt1 | contig 14526 bp, 9 predicted proteins | sample AttsexASBM2_FD_111476 | JGI IMG/M metagenome (GOLD analysis project Ga0157364, IMG submission 111476) | Fungus gardens microbial communities from leaf cutter ant in Ribeirão Preto, State of São Paulo, Brazil - Atta sexdens ASBM2 | ecosystem: Host-associated > Fungi > Mycelium > Unclassified ... | reverse complement strand
ATTATTATTTTGTTAATGAATTGATAAATATCCGAAGGACCATTATATTTTCTGTTATAATTGCGCGGAGAGTGAATCATTTGTTACGCTACAACGATCAAATGACTCGAGCTCCCATCGTACCTTTTGGCAGCAATCACTGTCAATCATTAGCATGCATCGCGCTTGCGTTACCCCGAGATAATCGGTGAAATATTCGAGAATCGATGTGACAGGCAGATTGAATAATTAATAATTTCCAATTGCAATGAATGCAAATTAAACTCGTGTCACGCTATTATGTAATAATCGTATTTTTCGTAATTTAAAATTATCGTTTGAAAGAGTGAAAGACATTTTTGTCACGTATATATTTCAATGTAATTCCAGCAATGTCTTCAAACAGCTTACCGACCCTAGTTTGTCATCGCGACTTGACAAATAACGTTAAAACAATGATTCTGTTTATTCATTGACCAAGCATGCCCGCGATAACTTGAAGTAATTATTGCTGGAGACTCATGGCATGAAGCGTTAAGGACAAATGAATATATATTACAAGTTTTAAAGATGCCAAAGATTTCTGGTATTTAATTAAGATCAAGCAGCTGCGGAAAGTAAGACGACCGGTGATGCGACAAAATGCCGAAGATAAGTACAGCAACAAAATAGTGAGAATTTAGAGCCGCAGCCGTGACGAATTCAATTTGTCGCCGCGACACAAGCTACACAAAGCCCCGAAGGCTCTTTGCCACCTCGGTAGCGCGTATGTTATCATTGTCACTATATCCAATTTCTGCAGCAATAGAGACAAGGAGACAGCAATGTTGATGGAACTCAAAGACTAAACATGGAGAACATTTCCGCCATTGTAATTTATTGTGCGTATCGGGAGATAAATGTAGATGAAACACTTGAAATTACTTTATATGCGCTCGTGGCAATTATATGCGTGTTCAAGATTCCACGAATGCTCAATAAAATCTCTTGTCTTACGACTTAAAAATATACAGAAATGTCAACGCCATCGTTATCGCGACAGTTTAAGCAGCGTAAACATTGTTAGAATCTCGTTTCGTTGAGGGACCTAATCGAGGATTCGCGAATGTCTGCTACTGTGGCATCAAATCGAGGACGCTTGTCCTACATCGATATTCATCGTTTCGATACAGTCTGGCGTGGTTATGCGACAGGAAACGGAAACGGAATGAATCGCGGACGAGAGCGCTTATCGCAACGCTTTATCCATCGCGCTAATTTTTATTATTGCCATGTTTATAGGATGTTACGCGGTTGCAACGATTCTAATATCTGGCCACATCCTATCCGGGAAAAAGCGTTTCTCTCCTCTCTCTCTATCTCTCTTTCTGATTCTTCCGTCTAATAATATACTATAGAAGAGAAAAAGACAACAATTTTATATCCGCTTGTATTGGATTTAGATTGAACGATGAACATTTCAATATCGCATTCGAGTGATATATAGAACTTTAACGGAACCATCACCAAAAATAAAGAAATCCTCGCGTTTTCTGACGTTCTTGCACGGGACTGTGATTCAGACGCGCGATGGGAGTGATTTATTTCCGGCGGAACGAGCGGGACGCTTTCTGGAACGCACGATTTAAATGCGCGAAGCGCGAGCCTGTCTTCGGGGGTGACGGACAGGGTGCCACGGGGACAGCGTGGATCGCTCACAATGTCTTGTTGAAATTACAGACATGCCATGACGGAGACGGGCGTTGGTGGTCGAAGCTATGATTCGTATATACAATACTGGTAGCTCTAAAATTGAGATAATGAGTCGCAGAACACGAAGACATTTGCAATCTCGAATCATCGTCACTTCGTTCCGCATTATGGGTGACACATTTGCAAATATGGAAAATAAAACAGCTTATCGTACATGTGCACATGGAGACGTCGCTCCGCACGAAAGTTTTTGATAGCGAAATTACATTGTTAAATTTATAATATCAAATTACACTTAATTTTATTTATTTTTAATCATTATTTTCATAGATCGCCGTTATTTGTATTCAATATGTCATGAATTTAATTTAAAAAAAAAAGTATTTTTGGCTCAAATTTTGTTTATTATTTATCAAGTACTTTGACATGAACATTGTTTTAATAAAAATATATTTTGAAACTAACTACAGAAATGATTTACATTTTAACATACATGAAGGTTAAAAATAACAAAATGTTATAACAAAAGAACTCAAGGAATTCATGACTTGTTGGCACTGCTCTTCCGAATCTAGTATAGTAGCGATCGAGAATCGAATTCTGATTATAATCTAATGAAAGTAGGTACAAGCAAATTTTGCTAATTAAAATTAATTATTCAAAATTGTCTAGAAGCAGTTTATTCTTTATAATGTCAAAATTTGTTGATCGAAACGCTGTGGCGTCGATTGATAAGTGTAAAGTGATAATTCTTATCAGCTAACAAGCTCTCGGAAAAAGATAGCTGATATAATCTGACTTGCTTGTCAACGCTTCCCGAAAAAAATAAGCGAAGCTCCTGAGCTGCGTGCGTCACCGACATCAAGTGATAAAATTGTTATTAATATGCCAAAGAATCGCGCGTGCATCATCCCATCGAAGTGGCAAATACGCGGAAGCAAAGCGTTCACGAATGCGTTCTAACAATAAGATTTGTCTTGTTTGAAGTTTTGGATAACGTTATAATCTAATAGTTTATATGAGATTGAGAAATTTATATTTATTCATATTGTACAATTTTTACGTTTGGAATCAGACAACATATATATATTAGATATCCAAATTGTTATCGGAGTAAAGATGATATCAGTTACAGCAATATACATTGACACACGTGATAATTATCGACCCGTCATAAACTAACGTACTTCCGAAGTCTTCATAATTCATGGACATACTCCAGAGTATCGCGCGACCATCTCTCCCTGAGACACTCATCCTCGCTCCCCTCTTTCGAAGACACTATCGCATTATTTACTCCTCATTATCGTCTTTAAATCATCCCGTCGTTCGGGAGGGACTTGAAACTGCCATTACGTTCCTTTAATCGACGAATAATAAAAATCATTCCGGTGCTCCATGGCGCGCGATGGCTTCTCAATAAAGACATTGTCCGTTGGAGCAAATTCTTATCCGTTAAAAGGCATCGTCGGTGAGAACAGAACGCGCGCCATTCCCTTCCTATCTTCGAGACAAGGGGACGAACGAACAAGGACCAAGGATACGACGTTGACAAGAGGAGGGACGGGATCGGAGATTATCGGCTCCAGGATTACAACAGGCTCGGAACTTGGAAGCAAACGATTTTCCTCGCGCGGGGACAACGGAGACGCGGGAAGGCGCAAAGAGAACAGAGGAAGGGCGGATGGTGGTTGAAGGCGACAGAAAAGGAGGAGTGGTTGTTATTGGCTCTAAGGAGAATACTTATTGAACTCTTAGCGGCGTTTTTATCACTCCTTTCTCACGCGCGCGCCGCTTTAAGTGTTTTTGGCTTTGTTTAAGGACTCGTGTACATCTCCGCCTTCGCCACCCTCCCGCCCGCTGCGCCGCTGCTTTCGCCCCTCTCGCATTATACACCCTTAACAGGTTACGCTTCCTCCCACCATTCCCGCTACACTTCTTTTTCTTTACCGCAAGATTTTTACGGGCTCGACCTCCTTGCACGCTGCTTCGTAAACCACGCAAAGTGCACGGTACTAAAGGGTGCAACTACCACTTAGGCTCTTCCTGACCACTTCCGGGGGAAAAAAGGCTTCGAGTAGTGGCGAGTAATTCGTATTCTATATTATCTCTCGAAGATTTATCGACTTGGATAGCTTTATATACCTTATTCAACTGGCAGTTTGATCTATATAACGTGTATCCTTCTTCTATAGTTTTCAACGACTGAAAGAAAAGATTTTTTTTTTATAGTATTAACAAACTACTATTATTTTCTCAAACTACTATGAATTTCTTATTATTAATGAAACTTTACGCAAAAAAAAATATTTTATATATAATTTAGATTAATAATTTTATCAACACGACTTAAAAAGAATTTTTTAACTTCAATTACGTAATTTATACAATGATAACATATATGTCAGACGCAGACATAATATTTTCGTTACGCTACATACATTTATATATAATTACCTACGTGCAATTAATCGACTTTAATTGCACATCAACCAGAAACATAACGACTCGGCATACTTCAAGATACTTAGATATACTTAGATAAAACGAAACTCGAGAAAACGGAGTCTCACGTACGAGACGACCGTGGTTTATTAGGTCGAATATTTGGCGGTAAAAGTGAAGGATGACCATCATTATCTCCATTCATCCGTGTCACGCGGCAGCTGTGTATTGCAGCTCGAGATTGCAGTGGGCAGTTAGACGAAAGCAATGTTACTCGTGTAGCTTCTCGGAGACGTGGGTTTGCACGATCGTCGCGGCTATTTTTACCAAGAGTGAAACCGCGCGCGCGCTTGCCCTTCTTCCCCGGGGTTATTTACCCTCCCGATAAATATACGATAATGTTATCGTACGGGGTTCCGAAACCGCGAACCGGCGAATCATAATAAAGGTCCGCGCGTTGCCATCGCCGCATTCCGCTTTAACGACCCGAGCAAGCTGACCGAATTCGTATGAACGTGCCGTTCGTCGTTACTAAATATATGCTGAGATGCACCTATTCATCCGGACGCGACGTTAATGGACAACGCTGGAGAGCGATACGGCTGGAGAGATCTCCGACGCGTTACGGCTTTTCTAAATTGACTTTGTTATCTATTTCGATAGAGCTGATCGAGTATCATTAGTTACACGTTCGCTACTTATAGCTGCAAGCGAGAGTTTGCGTGATTTCGCGGGAACGCGACGGGGTAATTTGAAACGTTTATCGTGAATCTAGGTCCTGATCGTGTATCTTTCTCGAGAGAAAAATTCCACGCGAGAGTTGGCTCGCCCGAATTCATTACCTGCCGTTTGAATGCCAATCATGTTACCGCTTTTAAATGCAATTCGCCATGTAAAATCCACAACCTCTGTCTCTATAATTTATATGTCAATCTTTTTATAAATAAATATAATTTGTAAAATACAAGTAGGAAGTTCCGCGTAGTGAATGACGCACAAATTATGCATAGTTTCATTGGTTGATATTATTTCCGTAAACTTTTGAAATAAACAACGTTCTCTTTTATACGTATAATATTTTCCAATAATGTTAATTGTAATATATCATATAATATTTATTATTACACTTTAATAAGATCTAATTAAATTTTAATCTTAATGTTATATTAATATTATTTTAATTATAATATATGTTATGTTAATAATTTCTAATAATAATATTATTAATAAAATTATTTCAAAGTTTATGGAAATGTATCAACTGATGGAAATATGCATAGCATCATTCGTTATGCGGAACTTCCTACTTATAATTTACAAATTATTTGATTATATAATCAAATTTTAAGTATACTTATAATGTATTTAGTATATGATATTGATATATGATATTAATTTTAAATATAATACTGATTTAAATATAATACTGAATATTAATTTTTAATATAATTTTTAATATATTACTAATGTATATATATATATATATATACATAATTTCTAATAATTTGCAATTTGTCGCAAGGATTTCTTCCAGTATATTATTTTGTATCCTACTTAGCTATCTTTCAAGAAAATTGCAAATCTTTTCTAACTATAATGGCTATTAATTTGAAAAAAAAGTGATTGAAAAGTACGCTATTTGAAGGTCCGAGCGACAATAGCAATCGGTTACAAAGGGGTGAGTGTCATGCGTGCGGTATGCGAACGTGATTGCATGGAACAGAATTGCGTAGGCGAATAAAGAAGGAGAGGGACAATAATCCATCGAATACGGATATCGAACACGAGCAACTTTAGTCATTCACTTCGACATGCCACGGCTCACACATGTCTGCACACAGAAATTGCACTAGCATCCATTCGGTGGTTTTGCACGCAGCAACCCTCAGTTTAAGCCTCGCGATTGCTCATGAAGGAATGTTCGATTTGTCAATCCTTTCGCGTGAGCCGTATGAGATTTGCTTTTCTTAATTATACTGGTACTATCCCATCATCTGTGTCGTTATCAATGAAAAAAATTTTTTTGAAAGAAATAAGAATGTGGATACTAATAATTTTTTTAAATTTTTTTTTATTAAGAATTAATTTAAATTGTTGTGTTATTGATTATTTTTGAGGAAATTATTTAACCTATTATTTTTTATTTTTAATTAAATATTAAAAGAAAAGGGAAGAAGAGAGAAAAGTTCAAAGATTATAATCATCATTTCATATGGCAATACACAAGAGAGTAACATTTTAGCGGAAGATGAGTATGATCTAACGCACCTCTTTGTCTTTGGCCTGCAGCTCCTGCTCGAGGTTGCTGTTCGGCGTCCTTCTGGGATTGCTGGCATCGTGTACCTGTTGTTGATCGCTTCCCTGAGGAGGCTGAGACAATTGGTGTCCCTCAGTCTTAGAATTGTTGTCATTCGTTGCGGCGAGTTGTTCTTTTAACGCGGCTATTTCTTTCTCCGCCGAAGTCGCTCTCTGTAACAAGAGAATAGATGGTAATGAATGTTAACGTTCATAATATACAGCATATTAACTCAGTAAGAATTGAAAATCATTTTTAACTTTCTCGGTGATATAATCAAACATGCGAGACGAAGATCGCATTATGTTGAATTGCAAAACTGATTCGAGTCACATTAACAATATCACGAGATATAAATGAACAGTATTGGCATTTTTTATCAACTTTATCGGTATTATCTTTATATCGCAGACATTTGAACGAACTAATTTCGAAACTGATTAATAGCAGAACGGAAAAATGTCATTGCTCTCGAGTTAATAATAATAAACGATAGCCCTTTTTCGAGACATACTTTGTAATTTGTGCGAGGTTGTACTCCGTTTCACTTTAAAGAGATTAATTTTGCAATGCAGTCAGAGAGTTTTAACGTCGCAGACGATTGCGTTTAAGGTGTGCAAATTTTTCACAGTGGCCTGGATCGTTAAATTACCGTTGCGGAGCTGTGTGACGCGAAATCAATCAATTCTCGCCGGCTGTACCTAATTTCGCAGCTACGAAAAGCCGGCAAAAATAGAAACGACGGCCTGTCGAGCCGCGCGAGGCTGCTTTGATATTTTCAGCGCAGGAAATAGTATGCTGGCGTCGTTTCTTTGATCCTAGACATTGTAATGTACTTCGCCATTCTATAATATAATTTCTTAATATTACTGGAATTTGAAGGCTGCCCGCAGGAGAATTTACGTCGAACCACCTGTGCGGTATCGTCCGCGGGACAATATATAATTATTCAGTTGATTTGAATATGTGATCGAGAATTACCTTTCTTTTATTCTACAAATTATGTATCACATATTATTCGGCAAATTTTGAGATTAGGGCGCTGTTTGATAGGTCGACATTTATAAAATGTAATCTTGAATAAAATTAAATTACAGATTTATAATTAAAAATCGAGACGTTTATTTACGCATCTGTATGATTCTATGTTTCTGTGACTATAATTACCCATTCTCTCCTTTTCCTGAATCACTTGCGCGAGCTTTCCACTCTCAAAAGATCTATTACAATCTCTTTCTCGAAATAATTAAATTTTAAATAGGTAAGTGGTTTAAAGATACCAGTTAGTAGATATGAGATATGAGATTATGTTTAGAACATAAAAAATTTATTTTTAATTATATTAATTTTAATTATAGAGAAATCTAAAAATAATGAACTGTAAGACTTCTAGACAATCAGGGCAATGTTATTTTCCTTTTTCAAAACAAAGTTTTCAAGAAAATTATCTGAGGTGCAAATAATAAAACTATACTATATAATATTTATCACACTACGGCATTTACTCATTTGAAGAATAAATTTCTAAATATGTAAGACATTTTTTTGTTTTATCTGAATAATATTGAGAAGAAATGTTCTTCTCGACTGATTGTGAAAAGATGGTAATTCTTGATAAATACAGTGTAAATAGGTATCCGTGCTAACTGATCTGTTTGTCTTGTTTAATTTCTTATGTGTACAAAAGAGTACAAAAAGTTCAAACGTGTATGTATGAGTGTTTGTGTCCCGGAACGAATCCCCGGAGCGATTCCGCAAATATTATATAATTTATACGGGTTGTGACATTGCAATCACCACACTATGATTGCCATCAATATTTTTGCGAGTTTAATTGTTGCTTAATATTCGTGTAAACATTGCTGCTGTAACATGTCAGTCACAATAATTAGGCCTCGTATGTAGTGTTTTTGCATTTCTGCTGAAATCACTCATGCATATCGATACGCAAAAGAACACTGTTTCCTCAAGAACGACGAATTTCTTGCAAGAAGATCATTAACGACGAAATACTTTTGCCGACTACATCTGCCTTTGCCAAATCTCTAGCAAAATGTTCGTTAATTAGCGTGTCGATGTGCGACGTCTGTTGCAATGTTACCTCTTTTTTGAGATAAAGCACAAACAAATGTCGTAAGTGCGAAGACATACAAATAGATTGGCTCTTTCAAACCAAAACTTTTTTATCAATATAAAAAAAGAGAGAGTTGATGCGAAAATAACGAACATACCGTTAAGTACAAAGAGGGGGATTACCTTTTTAAACTTTCCCTATAAAGTATCTAAATAAATATTATTCGCCGCCCCATTGTTCTGACTTGAATATTAATTATAGCAGCTTTTATATTTAAAGTAGCTCGGTCCTCGAACCGGCCTATCCCCGGCTATACTCGTGTACATGCTGGATATTTATCCGGTATCCCTGCCTACAATTCTTGTCCTCTCTCCGCGACTCTTTCATTTCCTCTCTTTTCCTGTTGTCCGTTTTATCCACATTCGCGGCAATCCGATAGAAGGCATCCGGGAAGGGATTCGGGATCGATCGCTCGAATCAAACAGGTTATACCGGCTCGCCGCGTCGGAAGGGAAACCGGACCTGTCGCTTCTGCGATCAACAATTGAGCGTCAATGATGTAACCTACGATCCGTCCATTCATTAACAAGTTCGAGTTACGCTGACAATCTCGATCGACACTTTACTATCTCTCAAGTGCACAGCCTATAATCTACCTACAGTGTGAATGAAGAAAATGAATTGACTTAACCATAGATGTTAACAAAGTCATAGACTCAACTTGCTATTCAACTTTATATAAGAGAATATCGATTTTGAGTAAAAATGCAATTACTAAAATAAAATTAACAACGAAATGAAACATTGAAAGTTTCATATAATCATTTAATTGATGGGGAAAGCGACATAAGCATGTGTATTGATCCGTCAATGTGTATGACATCTCGTGAGACACATATAGTATATGGCGTCGTGATCGGCAAACAGTTGGGAGAGGTGTGGACAAAGTCAGAGGCAAGGAGAGAGAGAGAGAGAGAGAGAGAGAGAGAGAGAGAGAGAGAGAGAGAGAAGGAGAAACAGAGGCACCAGGCTACAGCAGGCAAGTAATGACCCATTGTTTCCTGCAAAAAGCCTTGACGATGTTATCGATAATTGCGAAATGATACGGGAAGCATAAATACATATCCGAGAGCGAGCCGTAATATACGGCTGTTCGAATGGCGGATGCGTATCGATAGCTGCCGTCTGGTAGCATCCTGCGTATTTGTCACGTGGACATACGTCAGGAAATTGGTATTCGTGGCGGGGGAAATTCCGAGGACTCGCGGCCTGATAGATGGAGGATTGAGAGAGGATCGCCGATAACGATCGTCCTCCCGCGCGGAACTACCGTGATCGTTATATTAACAACGGAAGTCGTTGGGGGGATAATGGTTTTCTTCGAACGTCAAGAACGATTGAGCGTCGGCGGTCATAACGCGCGATCTAAATGTAAAAGATTTTGCCGACGATGATTTATAGCGTCAAACGCGTATCATGCCGATGCATCTTGTTATTGTTGCGCTAAATATTCACCACTGCAAAATAAGCACAAATGGTGATAAGCGCGCGTTCCTATTTTGTAATTAAACTGCATTACGATGTACGACTAATTTATATTTCCCACTATATTTATGCATCGCCGGAAATAGGAGGCATAGCGCGCTTTTATAAAAAGCGTTGTGATATAAGGATTTCGCATCGTCGATGCAATCTAATGTTTTCGTTTTAATGAGAAATGATGTGAATAAATTAAATTGTGTGTGCAGAGATATATATATTCTTTTTCTTGACATTTAGCACCGCTTCAACGTATCTATATAATATCGCATACTACATTCTTTTTTAAGTTATAATATATATTATAGATACGAAGTCAATGTTTAACTTCGATAAGCTCTGCAAGTAGCCGTTGCTAAAGTTTCCAAACTTGTAACGAAACGGATAGTAATGATGCCCATTAGTAACGAGATCGCGATATCGAGAATAATAGACCGGTCATGTAATGTTAGCGGGGGAACTTTACATTGCCTCATGGCGGCAATATAAGTATTCCCGTTATAGTTTCGTAGAACAATCGATCGCCTTCACAACATGACGGATGTCTGATAAAAACTGACGTGGTTCGGTTTTGTTGCGTGTATGCCATGCGGCTTTGGAATCGCTTGTACGCGGCCGCCAAGAGAGCATTCCTAGGCCGTTCCGTAAGGCTGCAGCGATATTTTACCGTCGAATTCGTAATTACTTTAATTGGCTCCAGATGCTAATTAATGACCTAAACATATGCCACCGTTATATAGATCCGGCTCGATAGGGCCGACCTATACACACCGCGGAGTCAGGGATCGGGGTGAGAACGCATGTGTTTGTCGTTACATGCACTACGACGATTTTATCGCTTCTGAATAACATCCTCTACCCTTGCCGCGCGTCTCGCTCTACACCTTCCATATCAGATCCAGAAAGCGCCGATCACCGATTAAAGTGTCCGCGCATCGGTTTGTAATACCGTTGTTTCCGTTTAAAAGAATACAAGCGTTCGTTAATCGTCCAATAATCTCTAATAAATTTCTAAGTACGGCATTAAAAAAAAAACTATAAATCATTCATCTGTTTCATTGGTCGTACCAATTCGATCAATACATTAACCTTTAGCTGGGAATCGTGTAGGTTCTAACATTACCGTTGCCGTTAAGAATTTGATAATGTCAGAATAAAATGACAAACTTGCTTCACTCATTGTGCGTTGTTTGCGTCAGCGAGAAAACGAATCGAAATCGCAGCAGCTGCGCCAACTTGAGGGCTCGCGGAAGGAATGGCGAGCGTGGCAAAATATACGGAGCGGATTTCGTGACACGATCGAATTACTTCGTTACGGACGCATGTCAGATCGGCGATTGGGCGTCCGTCGTCCTCGCCTATCATTATGAGATGCTACTGGCAGCAGCCGCCGTAGTTTCGATTCGATCGTCCGACAGCATCGATTACACCAGCATCGATTATAGCTGCCTTTCAACCCTGAAGAAGGAAGATGAGCAATCGCGATGTATGCCTTCGATCGGGTTGATCGCCATGCCGTCGAATCGAGTCGTTTCGTCTCGGCCTCAACGCCCGTCTTACACCCCTTTTGCAAATTGACGGTTATCTGACTTTCACGGTGCCCGGCTGTGTCGATCGATCGGCACTCACCGATTCGACATAGGAATGTAAGAGAATCTCTGTTCCCTGCACCGCGCGCGGGCGCAAGAACTTTAATCGTGCAGGATTACCTCCTACATCTATACATGGTCACGCACTTTGCGTGATCGTCGCTTCTACTGGTGGGGACGAAAGTCGAAAGAATCGATTTCCAACGCGCTATCGCTATATTATTACATAATGGCCGACTTCTGGGTGAACTCTTTTGCTCGTTACACCGCTATAATCAATCCAACTATCTATTATTGGAGTGACTGTGTTGCATATGCGAAAAAATGCATGAGTATATTTAATTTATTATTTATAAATGTATTGCTATAAATGTGTCTTTCTAATTTTTTTATACTATTTTTAAATTTATCCTCTCACATGAACACATACAATCCATCTAAATAAATTTTTAATACGTTAATAACAAAATGATACTATATTCTCGACAGATCTGAATTATCGTCTAAAATATCGTCAGCAGACGAATAGAATTTATATATCTTGAAGATTGACCGGCGAGATATTAATCTCCGCGCAGTCAATTTCAGGTAACTCCAGAATAAGATTTTTCGAGTTCTCATCGTCTTCTTTCTTTTTTACCTTCCACTCTCAGCCGTCGAGCAAGGAAGATTGAGAATAGCAAAAAGCGACTCTTTCAGTCGATTCGACCGTCATGGCGAGTCGGGTTATCTCAGGTCATTATTAAATCCCAAGGTTTAACAACAAAAGCAACGGTTTCAAATCAAACTTTATGCATTCAGTTTCCTTTATAGTTCTTTATATGTGACTTTAATGTAGATCATTACGTGTATATACACAACTCGAGATAAAAGATTGAATAAGCTACGTAACCCTCTCGTGGTAAACATATTCATGCACAGGTCGACACTGGTATGTCTGATATTTGCCTCGTCGAACGCCGAGCATTCTTTGTGCGCCGAACGCGGAATCCCGAATAGATCACGTGCCTTCGACCTCACGCGTTCTCGCGTCTATTTTTATTAACGCGCCCGGCGCATCATCGACATCATTCTTCTTTTTCCTCTGTTTATTTCTCGCCAGTTGACTAATATAAGAAGCACGGGAATTCCGACGCGATGGTATCGCGGCGACGTCCAATCGATCGCTTGCGCGAAATGTAAATCTCGGTAGATGAATAATGAGCGGGATAATGAGCGCGATAAAACGCCGATGAGATCGTGCTGTAAGACGCTAGCGAGCGTCGAATTCGCGGAGAATAAGAGTCGCATCGACGAACGCCATTGTCGAACAAGAATACAACATTATGCCATTGTCAAATCAATATACGTATCATTGCTTCTGCGATAAGGAAAAACTATTCCGCTCGTGATTCCATGAACAGCGCATTTACGTTTCTCGCACAATCTGCCTCGCGTGATGCTTCCAATATTCATCATTATGCATAAAGATACATCTTCCTTCCCATCGTCGAGATCGCAATTCTCTTCCAACTGTAGTTAAAGACGTATGTGTAATAACTAATAATGCATTCCATCAATTCTCCGATATCGCTTTTTCGTGACAAACAATGACAAATGAGTACCTGCGGTAAGCCCGAGGTAATACCGCGCGGAGGAGAGAGAGTAAATTTATGTGAGCATAAAGAATCGTAATATCGTTTTTGACTCGCACGTTGTAACGCGAGATCATGCCCACTTATTGAGGTTTATATCACGTCTGCGAGCTACCGATCAAGTGTTATGACCCATATTTCGAGTGCCGAAAGTTTGCTCTACCTGTGAATGTTTATTAAAACTACACCGATATTTTTATGACAGATGTAATGTTCGGTCGAGTTAAACTTACGGTCGATCGATAGGTCGCCGATCGATCGCGCGTCGCAGTGGCGGCGACGGCGGCGTCGTGGCGACGGGTGTGTAATCGCGGGTTGTCCACGAAAATCCTTCGCCCGGTCGGTGGTATTATGGAGCGACAGAGAGGAAACGAACAAACAAACAAAGAAAGAGAGTAGAAGAAGAGAGTGCCTTATACTAGGCGCCTTTATAATCTCCTACAGGGTGAAAAAGAGAGGAAAGGGGAGAAGAAGAGAATGAGGGGATGAGGATATGCGGATCAGTCGTTTATGACTACCGGCGTTGTTATATTTTTTTTTTAGGAGAAGGGAGTTGAGAGAAAGAAAGAGAGATAGAGAGGGAAGTGGTGGAGAGGAATGACGGGAGAGAAGAGCAGGAGACGCCCGCGATATTTCAAATTTTCTCATTACACCTCGAGGTGCGAATGATCTCCCTCTCGTTCACCCCTCTCACTATCCCTTGATCTCTCTTGCTTTCTCTCCGTCTCATCTCCTTCATCTCGTTTCATCTCTCTCGCTTTATCCTTCCTACCGTTTGCTCTATCTAACGCAAATCCTCCACGCCACCGATACAACGTGGCGTCATTCCACCCCCCTCCCCCCTCCAATCACCTCCCTACAGTCCCCCTTTTCAATCTCACACCAACCAGCCATCAGAGTGAACCCCTCTTGTATTTATTATTAAGATATCGATCGACTCTAAGCCCCGGTACATGCTGCAATATGCGGTTAGGGACGCGGGAGACATACATGAGAAATTACCGAAGAGAAAGCTAAGGAACTCCTTGCGAGTGTTTTTCCCCCTCTTTTTATCAGATCCCATTCTCATTGACTATCGTGCATTTTCATGCTCGAGCATCAGAAACGATGGTCGCTATCATTGATTGTAGGTAAGCCATGCTTTCTTGTTGCATTTGGCCATAAACGAAAGATAATACGTAAGGCGACGATGTTTCTCGTTTCACGATTAATAGTTTCACACGTTTGTCATTCGTATATGATTCGAGTTAATGGAATAAATTTCACTGGCATCGCGAT
>Ga0157364_1004014_pt1 | contig 14526 bp, 9 predicted proteins | sample AttsexASBM2_FD_111476 | JGI IMG/M metagenome (GOLD analysis project Ga0157364, IMG submission 111476) | Fungus gardens microbial communities from leaf cutter ant in Ribeirão Preto, State of São Paulo, Brazil - Atta sexdens ASBM2 | ecosystem: Host-associated > Fungi > Mycelium > Unclassified ... | reverse complement strand
TGGTTTGTGTGTGTGTGTGTGTGTGTGTGTGTGTGTGTGTGTGTGTGTGTGTGTGTGTGTGTGTGTGTGTGTGTGTGTGTGTGTGTGTGTGTGCGTGTGCGTGCGTGTGTGTGTACTTACTGTGGGCGTAGTGGGCCGCAGCTGCGGGGTGATGCGCCGTCGGTCCGGTATGAGGGTAGTAACCCCTGTAATCATTGCCGACCACTCCGGCCACCCCGGCACCCCCCGAAGGCGGCTCCAACCTAGGCGTCTCGTACCACGTCCTAGCGCTCGACTCGCTGCTCATGTCCATCGTGTCCAACGAGATCTCGGTACGTCGCGATTGCTCGCCGAAGAACGAGCAGGTGGAGGAATAACAGCGAGAAGAGGAGGCGTAAGAAGGGGGAGGAGAGAGAGGGATGGAAAACGGAATACAGTGAGAGAACGGGCGGCAGGTCGGAGAGGGAGATTAGGAATACTGCCAAAAGCGCCTCTCTTCCTTTTCCGTCGTCCTCGCGACGCCCAGTGGGATCATAGGTAATCTTGGTCTGATTTGCTGAGCGAAAGAAACTTCCTTCCTAACCTCCGTCCTGCAAAACACAATCAAATAACATGGATTAGTTCTTCAGTCGCTCCTCGATTGGTCGTTAATTTCGATCGATCATTTTTTATTTCTCGTTATAATTCTTCTATTGCGCGGCGAAAAACGTGTCCGAGATAGTCAGTGAACCATAAATGATACATTTAACCCTCAGCTATAGTTGTAAAAATCTATATCTAAGATCTAAAGCGCCCTATTTGAAATGCAGAAATAAATCTCTGGTGATTGCTAGAGAAAGATTTAACAATTTTTTTACTTTATAATTTAGAACTGTACTAGATTATATAATCGTCGTCAAAATATTCACTTTAAGTCTAAATAATCCGTTGCTATAGTTGAGGCTTAAGGTTCAATTTCACAATTCACGGTTAACTTATTTAACTTATTTCTCATCCCTTTCCAATTCTAGCACTAAAAAGAGATGAAGAATAAGTTAAACCTCGGTTAAGAGTTAATCAAGAGTTGTGAAACTGGGCCTTAGAAATTTGAACACGCGAAATTATTTTGCGCAACCTTTAGGAGTAAATTGTAACAATTGGAAGCGAGTTTAACATCGATTTATACGATACAACTACTCTAGCAGTGAATATTATCCGTAAGATGCACGAGATATATTATATGCAAACATGAAATGAAGTTAATTGGAGTGTTTAGCCGAACGCGATCCACGCGATCCGCGCCGCATGGTGGGAAAATTCCGGCTCTATTAGCAATAAATAATTTCGCGATTTTGCACGAGCTTGTTAACTGGCTAGACTAGACACACGTGTGCATGATAATTAATTATAACATTAGCGAGAGCGGGTGATACGCGCGACCAGGTTGACTTAATAAGACGCTGTCAAATTCGAAAATTATTACTGTACTAATTAATCGATCTATAACCCGATTTCATACCGGAGGGAATAACGTCCGGCTGATATCTCCGATCACGTCATTTCAATAAAGCCGTCGCTCGGTGGTTTTCTCGGATTCTGGGCGCGATCGTGTAACCGCAATACACGAATGTAGGTACGGGATAATGAACAACTTTGTAACGTGCACGACGACAAGCTACGTTCGTTCGCACAGCGCCGCACCGGTTTCCATGCGTATCCTTACCGGCTTTCCGATATCGCCCTTGTCGCGTAAAAGGAAGAACGGCGTGTCATGAACCGGGCGGACACGCACGTAGTAAATTAATACCGAAACACGAGACGCTTCAATGATTCTTTCATCGCTTACAAGCTGCATAATGCGCCGCCTGTTTTGAGAGACGTCTTTCTCTCCTCTTTTTTTTTCCTCTCTTTCTCGATCGCGAATCGGACGCGAAAAATGAATAAGACGCGAGATGATTCGTGAACGATCGGAACGAAACCATCACGGTCCTCCCGCTTCATCCGGCTGAAAACTGAAGGCAATTGAAGATAGAAAAGAGGTCACTGACGTTTTCACTGTAAATTTATTCGATATTCACAACATAAATACAAATAACTAAATAGGCCAAAATTCTCACGACCGTTTGTAAGCAATTAAATATCCAAAACAGTTTTTTAGGATTTCTAGGATTCTTTGATTTAAGCAGAATGTCTTTAAGATTTCAAAATTGATATATAAATTTTCAGATCTATTTCCGTGGACGTTGTGTCACAAACCTTTCCAATCAAAGTGCTAGATTCTTACTTACGTAAGAAAGGAATTTTAATAGAAATCCTATCAATATCGTAGGTTCAATAAAAGCGGAGGAAATGCACGAAAAACAGACTTACCCCGATTGTTGAATCGGTGCAACGCGTCGAATTTCGATAATCGATCAGCGAGATCTACAATAATTGGTCCTGATCAGCGCTTCAATACGAACATACTGAGTATCAACGATTGATGATCAAATACTCGAAATGATTTATCAATCAGCTTATGGACGATCAAGGTCATCGATGACGCAATCGAGACAGGTTGGTTTAATTACCCAATCCAGATAGAGGAGCGCAAGAGGAAAAGGGACAGTCAGAAAAGAGGCGGGCCGCCAGAAGAGGCGAAGAAATGTGACTGGGATTCTTATCGAGAGACATGTTTTCGGAAATATTAAATAATTATCTTTGCTAGATCCGCCAGAGAATTTTTACTGTCGCAAGAATTAAAAACACCCGCGCGCGCATTCGCGCTCCGGTGAAAAAATATCCTCGTGAAACCGGTTACGCCGGTTAACAGGTTTCATTTTCAGTCGAAGTCGCAAAATAGTGAATCTTTCGACGCGCAAAAAGAACAACGCGGTAGTAATAATGTTAGTTATTTCGACAAATTCGAACATAATATTATATTTCTTTCCTCTTTTGGGGCTTTGGTGCTAAAAATCACTCTCGTTCAAAGCAAATAAAACACTCGAAAACAATGCGATAAGATACACGAAAAAGCATGTACTTCGATAAGATTGATAACCTTACGGAATGTGACACGCATATCCGATTAATTTTGATTACCATCGAGATTCTTATGTCGTTATTGTTATTATATTATAATATATTATGATACACACACACACACACACACACACACACACACACACACACACACACACACACACATATATATATTCTGCTACATTTCACGAGTTAGATAATGTTATCAACTATGTCAACGATGATTATATGCATCATAATACGAACGTGACCCTAATCCCTATAATTAATTAAAATACTTTTCTTATAATAAATATTGTACAATATATTCAGTAATTAACAAGTAACCACGCAGTTCATTAATTAAATGCGCCGAAAAGTATTGATGTTCCAAATTGTCACCCAATTTAAGCGGTTATCACGAAAAATGTCGGAAAGATAATCGCGAACTCGATCGATCATAGATATAACTAAATTTGAACAGATCAATCAAATCGTATCACTCGACACGATCGCAAGACGAACGAGCGATTACTTTTCAGAGATATCTCACGATCGGAATAATATTTTTTTGGCAATATAAATCACACGAGAGCCGCTTTATTTTTATCGCATCCATATAGCGGTTGTTTAAATCATTAGCTCGTTCGAATATTTAACAACTGGGAATCTATGGATATTTTCGCAGTTTTAAATAATTACTAACACGCGAAACTCGCCCTAAAAAAAAACTTACTAATAATAAAAAAACTTATTTCCTTTCTTCCCCTCTACTTTTCTGACAGATAAAATTTAACAGTTTGTCTTTCCCGAAGCGTTATGATTACCAAAAAAAAAGAGCGAGAAGGAAATCGTCTAATCTAGTAAGAGCCACTTGACTTGAGATAATCAATCGAAATCAGACTCTTGACCGATATGCACTTTCAATCACTCGCACATATCGTGAGTCGAGTTTTTCATCGATTTGACAATCACGATAACGATTGAAAACCCCGGGCTAGATAACTAACACGAAAACATTATGGACTTTAACCGCGCACGAGAGATTATAATACTCGATGTACGTGAAAAAAACCGAAGGTAACAAAAATACACGAATTCTTCGCACCAACTATATAAGACGACAAGACGATAAGCGATTTTACTTCCTAGATCGACGTTATTTTATATATATCGTGAATACTACACACGACCATAACGAGAACAGGTTCGAGCAAATTGGAGCACGTCCGTTGAACCGTCGACGAAATAATTACAGCTGATAAGCGTATACTATTCATACACGTTTGCTCATTCCGATAAAGATGATTTCATCGATCGTAATAGTACATCAACGTAAGGAGTTTTCACTATAAATTCTTTCCTCGCAATATCGCGGTTTATTTTACGTGCCTCGATTGTAATATCAATAATTAAACGCGTGAAAAATTAATCTTCCTGTCAATGTATTAATAAAAAATCATGCATTTTTCTGCTTGGTTATTTGATACATGCCGTAAATTACATCCGATATTTTGCGACTAGCTAACAGGAATGAGAAACGAATGTTTTAGAATTTCACTTAATTTCATTTAATTTCGCTTCTGACTTAAATTAATTGTACTTTCATTAAGTCCTCTGCGATCTAGTGGGTCTTATCTACTCCGGATTATATCACTGTGTCCACTCTCGACGAAACTCCATCGGCGTCAACTCCTCGATCACGTATCACATCGCTAATCTTATCAAAATTCGTTAATCTCTTCAAAAGCGTCAATGTTGTAATAGTGTCGGGTACTCTGAAATATACGGAAACATACGCAACGTCTAAATTAATGAAGATTTCGAAGAATCAGATCCGAGGATAATAACATCGCTATTATGAAACTGGCCAATCATAGTTATTCCTCTCAAGAATGGAATGACTATGATTGGCTAATTTCATAACATCGATGTTACTATCCTCTTTGGTGTAAATCGAGCCGTGTAAATATAGTCAACACTACTTCATCACAATATAAATAGTATAGAATAGCAACGGAAGCCATTAATTTTGTTAGCGCATTTCTGCGTCTTCGGAATAGAGCGACTAATGTTCATTTCTATTAATTTCTGTTTCTACAGATTTTAGTCTCGGTTTAACTTATTCTTTTTCTTTTTCTGATACTTAAAACTAGAAAAAGAAGACGAAAAATAAGTTGAAGTAATAAGATTAAAGTTAATCTACATACATTAGAAATAATCCAGTTTTGCAGCTTCAAGATCAAGAAGCAAACGTATTTTATATTTGAACATGTCGCATTCCGTTCTTATTCCGTTTACTTCCAAGACGGAGAAGAGCACTAATCGTTCCAACTTTAAGATGTGTCGAATTTTAGTGTAAGAAAATATGACGGTTCTCAACCGTCGATAAAATCTTCGCGTTACGTACACTTAACAACACTTATTCAATCCTGCTACGTCAAGAATGGAAAATGTAGAATTGTCTGAAATGTTTCAGCATTTCAGTGACGCCTTAGCGTTTCACAGTGACGTGTTTGGGATATATACCGATCGTATTCACTGCAAGGCATCGTTGTGATAATCTGATAGGAATCCAAAACGGATACCTTTTCTCTCGCACGCCGTCGAAACGCGTCGGAGAATGAAGAATGGAACTATCGGTCCGTGACACGCACTGTCATGGCCACGAAAATAAGAAGAGAAACGTCATCGACAAGTCGCTTCGGCGAACTTTCGGCAAGTTCGAAAAGCGGATCTCGAAAGCGGCTCGCGGCCGACGGATCGAGAACGAAACAATCGAGAACGCGAGAGACACGGACCGCCAAGAGATAGTAATGCGATACTTCCCCTTCGTTCGAGAAAAAGGAAAAAAAATTTGAGTTTCGAAACTCGAAGGGACATTGGCCGATGGTGGCATTTCGTTTACCGAGTGATACTCAAAACCGAAGTGGATTTCGAGGATGTTTTCTCAAGGATTCGCGCATGTAAAAAGTGAGAACATATTTTCATACATTTTGTGAGAATTTTGAGACGCAAAAAATATAGATGTCAATTTTTCTTCGCTCCTTAAAACGCGGAATATTCTGTAACTCTTAACTGTAACTGTAACGTTATAGTTTGTCCTTGCGCAGCTTTTTTACTATATACAAAATCTGTGCGACACTGTAACGCTACAGTTACAGTTAAGATCGAATTTCAGAATAGGTCCTTAAATAAAACGATTACAAATATTTTCAATAGGATAGGCGGAAGACGAACGAGTGTGTAAATGTATACTGAGAATCCCATTAATTCCATAAATCCTATGTTTTTGATAACACAAGTAAAACATTACAATAATCAAATTTTTTACTTAAACTTAAATTATTTTATTGCATCAACGAAGAATGTTCGCCTATAATAAAACAAGAGATTAGTCGTCAACCAATTAGGATTCTCAGTGTGTATAAGGAAGTCTTGTTATGAAGGATCCCTTCACAACAAAATAAGAGGAAAGCAAAAGTAGGAAAGATCTATCAAGTTTTAAGACAGGTGGGATTTACAAACAAATAAGTTGGAAGTATGTTAATGCATCGCAATTTCTCTTATGTCACGTTTAGTAGACGAATACACCCAAGACAGAACGCAAAGGATTAATGTTACCATGGCTGCTACCAAAGGATTAATATTACCATTCCCGTATTTTTTCTATCCTCGAGTTTAAAAACAGTAGTCGAGTTATACTAGCCAAGTGTACTATGTTTCTCTACTTCTCTTATACCGTCGGCATGTCCGTTACACCTGCAAATCGCCACTTCTACTTTACGGCAAACATCTGTTTTCCCCTTTTTCAATGTCCTTCAAAAGTTATACGCCTTTTTCGTAGAAAAGAAGATATATTTTCGCGAGATGATAGAAACCGAGAAAAATATAAGTGAATTCTATTTACATAAAAGTAAATGATATCAGAAATGTATAATCGCGATCATATGTATATAGTATAAGCGCTAAACTTCTTATAACAAGTACAAATTATTTTTAACTAGAAATTTAATATAATTTCAACAAAAGTATAACTCTGTATGTTTTGCTGCAACATCAGAAACCATCACGTTTCCAGAAATTATTTTATATGTATAACGAAATCTAAAAGTATATAATTAAATTATATAATTTAAATATATCGACTGTTTCAACGAGTAAAAACAATTTAATTCAATATCATAATGTTTAATTTTGGTAAGTTATCAGCAATAATTAAATTAACTAGATATTAAAAATTAAAGAAAAAGAAAATTGTTGAATATGATAAGGGAATATGAAAAATGAAAGTAAGTTTTTTATGATGAATAAATTAATCGTAAATTAATCGTGAATTCTCTCGTTATGCTATAAATTTTATTAGCACCAATTACAATGTTAGTTAATCGGAGTTCTTTTTATAAAAGAATTTCTATAAAGAATCCTTTAATGAAATTTTATAGGAGTAGCGAATTTCTTCGAATTATATGTATATCTAACAAAATTTTACATTAATACTAACAAAGTAGTGAGGTATTGTTTATTGGAAGAAAACTACATTTTTTTATTCACATATTAAAAATACATCATTTGGATCAAATCGAAAAAGAAAGATAAAAATAGTTTGTTTTGAATATAAGATTCATATTATTTTCTTAAATGCTTTGCTGTTACTATTCGCTCATTCGTCAAATTGTTTAAATTGTAAGCATATATTTGCAATAATTCAGCATTATTGTAAATAAAACATGTTTTACATATCCAAGGTAAAATATTTGTGTTCTATGGCAAGCAACAAGTATTTTATTAAGGAAAAGATTATCTATAGGCAATCTTTGATTTTATCTGTGTAATTTCAAACCCTGTAACTGCGTAATGATTTACTTATTACTTCAAGTCACAATGCAAACTGTAGGTACACTAGAATTTTACACGTTTTCAATAGTTATTTATAAAATCATTAAAAATCCCCGAAGATTAAATTGTTTTTCTTCAAAAATTGTTTTTCTCCCAAAAAAATTATTTGTTTTAAGTTCATTAATGATGCTGATCACTACAGATAAAAGTATTGAAATAAATTCCCATTGTCGTTAAGCACAAGCGTTAGAAAATTGATAGACACAAATGGAACCCTGCTAGTTTTAGGTTTAACCATAACTTTTTATACATAGATGCATTAATCATTTCAACAAGAAACTATAAATGACACTCACATTGTCAAAGCTGAGGAGAAAATCGCTAGGAGATATTAATTTGACATTTTGCCGAGTGTAAAGCGTTGTGTTGCGACGGAGTGTCGAAAAAGGGTCTGCATTATTCTACTCTTCTGACCTGTTTACCTGCGCTGTCGGAATTCGTCTGACTTTCGCTCTCGATTGGTTCTGCTCATTTTAGCTCGTTTTCATGGATCAAGCATTGTGTAATCATTCGTAAGAAAAAAACTGCAAATTGTAGATATAATTATAGATATGTTGAAGCATGGAAAGACTCGAGCAATAATAGATGATAAGTACATCAACTCAATCACAATCGATTCCTGAGAAGTTTGACTATCGTGAAAAATGTGTCCATCGCTGGAGTATTCACCACTTAAATATTTTCTAATATCTCTCCATTTATAGATGGGTCAGGAAAATTTTCAAAATGCTGAATCATTTAGGTCTCTTTATTTATGGCAACACTATTTATTTTTTACAAGTATGTCCCTTCATTTATTTTTATTACAGTCATTTAGTTTTATTACATGGATTTTAAAATATTTTGAAGCATCTCTTTCTTTCTCTCTCTCTCTCTCTCTCTCTCTCTCTCTCTCTCTCTCTCTCTCTAAGCGTAATCTTTATTTGAATATTCTTGTAATATCGAAATTGTATTCCATTTCCACCAACGCAAATTAATTTTAATCTCAGTTCAACTAATTGTCTTTTTTTACTGTTAAATCTTATATTGTCAAATTTAATCTAATTTAAGTCGTCACTACTCCTACTTAATTTATATCGTTATTTTATACTAAAACAATGAATGAATTTGACACTATAGATTTACTAGCGTAGTTTTAAGAATTAAAAAAGATGAATAAAAAGTTGAACCAAGATTAAGGTTAATCTATATTGATGGAAATGAACGTTACTCGCATGTTTATCCTGCCTAAAAAATCTGTCGCGAAATGAGCAGCACATGACATGACAGTCAGCGATCATAAAGCAAATAAATTCGATGATGAATAGCGAAAACTATAATAAATTATAGTTTTTAATATCATAAATATTGATAAAATCGCGACACTTCATTTGTATATAAACAATACGAAATTGATTTCACCTGGCTAACCTAATTATGAATCACATTTATGGTCGTTTCCAATTTAGATTAACTTTAATCTCGGTTTAATTTACTAATTTTAAGATTCAGTTTCACAACTCATGGTTAACTCTTTACCAAGGTGCAACTTACTAATCTCTTTCCAATTCTAAAATAAGAAAGAAATGAGAAACAAGTTGAACTTCGGTTAAGAGTTAACCGTGAGTTGTGAAACTGAGCCTGAAGAATTTGAAAAAGATAAAAGGGTAAGTCAAACAAGATTAAAGTTAATCTACATTGATAGAAATTGACATCAAAGTATAAAAAAACGAAAGTACGATTTAACTATATAACATGAACTGATTTTCCTCCTCTAGCACATCATCCGATTAAAACGAAACATGTTATTTTCGATGATAATTTAACTTAACAGATTTTAAGACAAATCAATTGCTATTCACGCGCTGCGATAAATCAAACTTACGTATTACGATTGTGATGATTGTGGTCGATGGTAACGTTTTACGCCGAAAAAAAGTTGGAAAAGTGACTCGGCGGGGTGGATTCGATAAAAGCGACAATCGCGAGATATTTGCGCTGCGTTGCGTTGCGATACGTTACGGTGCGATGCCCCCCATCGCGAAACAATCAACACGGATAATCAAACGACTACGATCGTCAACACTGTCTGTCCTTACCTTATCTCCCGGCGGCAATCCCCGGTTGAGATAACAGGACTAGTTTGTTGCCGATTCCACGGTTGTAGACGCGACGGAGGAGGGGATATCGTTATCACTAAGTTAGCACCAACACACTGCACCGTACATCACAAACACAGCACATCGTAGCGTTCTTGGAGTTTTGCTCGACGGACGGACGAGTAAGTAGATGGTTGAGAGGAGGGAGGGGGAGGGGAGGGACGCAAGGCAGATTAATCGGATCGATCGACTTTCATTGATTCTTCTGCTTCTCCCCTCTTCCGTTTCTCCTTCCGGCGGATGTTGTCTCTTGGAGAACGAGAATTCCGATAACAGGACCCACAACGTTCTCTCACTTTGCAGAGTGGAACTTTGGCGCGCGAACTCGTACCAGTCGTACTCTGCCTTCCACCACAAAACTCATCCCTAGTCCATCCTCCTGCCTGTCTTCTCGTCGCGTTCGTCTTATCGAGCAGATAAGGTGCGGCTGTAGAGTCTTTTTCGGAATATTTCCTCCTTTTTTTTTCAAAAAAACGCACGCACGCGCGCGCGAACTCGACTCGATGCGACTGTCGTGGCACCCGGCGCGAAACTAAGCGCATGAAAACACTGCGCTGCACGAGCCCCCACGTTCCCGCACGTTCGGCAACTTTCGTTCCAGTCCGACGCCGTTCGGCCGGTTCTGGCACCGCCTCCCAGCTGGAGCCCAACCTACCAGAGGGGCGTAACTGCTCTCTTCTCCCCACCGCTCCGACGCCGACGGAGAAGTACATTCTGCTCACCCCGTATGCATTTATGCCGGTGGCCGTACCGTTTCTCCACCGATGATGTTATTGCCGTTGTTGTCAACGCCGTCGACGAGAATACGAGAAAACGACGAAAGGACAAGTGTTTCACGCTTTCATAAAATTAGTAGCATAATATAATAACGACAATGCTGGATAGAAATCCATACATAGTGAATCGGTGTCAAAGTGCACTGAAACACGAGGCGACGATCAATGATGTTATTGAAATTTTTAGGCTGATATACCGTAGGACGGATTTCTATTGGCCAACTGAATATTCATGAAGGAAGGCGGTACCCGTTTAGCTTAGGCGTAATTTCTTTCGAGCATCAAGCCCGCTTCGATCATTTATCTTGTCCGTACCGGTTTACGAAAGAGTAAAGCGTCGGGGTCTATGACATGAGTATTTCTTGAGTATGTTTCACTCGAGAAAGATGCATAAACGAGTCATATCATTTGCACTGACTATTGAAGTCAATTCAATAAATGAGGAATGCACATGCATATTGTATATATGTTGCTCGCTTTTCATAGAAATAATTTGCGAGTCGGGAAATAGCTGGATTCAACCTAGCAACAGTATTCGAAGCGAAGTGTTCAGAATGCGATTCGGAACGTTCACAGCGGGACGCCCGCGCGCGAGCGGAAAATTCAATGTTCCCAGGCGGATTTAATGCAGTCCTCACCGATTGGCAGATACCGCGGCTCAACAGTGCCAAATCGTTCCATCAGGACGCACATGGACGATACATTTCTATAGTCTACTTTGAATATATTGCAGCGAGCGATGCTATTTACGTCGGCAATTTATCAATGCGTTCGACCAATCGAAAATCTAACGTATCATCATAGTGCAATGATGAATGAAATTATCGTAGATAATTTTTAATCTTCCTCGCAATAGAAATTTTTTAAATTGATTGAACAATCGGTAGAGGATTAAATTCGATGAATGGCTTGATATCTTTAAATTTTGTTTATTATTCAAAATTCCAATTATCTTCAATATTTTTATTAAGCAAAAATTAATTAAATTATAAATTAATCGATCAATTTATAGATAAAAAAAGAGAGGAAGAATGATGTAAGGAATATTAATTATTCGAATACTTAATATAATTTATTCCGGAGAGATTTCGATCGCAAACTCGGCTCGTTTACCCGCTTTTCGACAGAAAGGGAATCGGGCCGATCGCGTAAAACATGATTATCTAGATCGCAGCACGAGCCGGCGGGATGCTGAATAATTCCGTCGGATCAACGCGGCGCGAGGTGGCTGGGAATCCCGTGTGGTTCCCGTGATGAAAGAGAGATGCGCGCCTTCTCCACACTGATCGGTCGATCCGAATTTAGATCGGATCGAGGAAAACGAGGGCCCGAACGCGGGAGCCACGTGCCCCACGCGCGAAGAGATTACCGGCTAGATACGTACACACTTGCATATATTGGTACGCACAAAACACACACACACACACACACACACACACACACACACACACACACACACACACACACACATCCATGCACATGTCTCGTCTGTACATACGTCGCGTATACGACATGTAGCTCGCGCACGCAAACGAACGAGCAGGTCGATCTTGATGCCGGCGGCCTATCTAGATGAGATACCGCGATTAAGATACACACGCCCTCCAAAATCCGAAGTCTGAAATCCGAGCGAGATGCGATGACGATGACGACAATCTACCGTATTACAGGTTGCCCCAGGTCGTGCGATCCGATAGCGCGGCAAGACTTTCTGGTCTGTCCGCTGTTCTCGTATCATTTCTACGTTAATTGTAGCCGGATACTAGCAATTTTCTTGTTTACATCGCATGCTCAACATTAGGTGCGTTTTGTGTAATTCCAAGCTTTTCTGAGATGATCTGTTACAGATATATAATCGTTATAATACGTGATACAAAAATTCTTCCTGCTATTATAAAATTTTGAACTTATTGATTTTCTCTCTCAAAATTGAATGATATTAAAGTTTTTGGCGTAAATTGGCATTCAATACTGTAAATGTTACTTTCTTAATTATCTTATAATTAAAAAGTGTAATGAACTTTACATTATAGGAAAAAGTCAATAAAAAAGTTACGTGAAAAAGTGAAAATTTTATAAGATAATGGTAAATGTGCTTTGTAGAACATTTGTTATTATTAGAATTGAATTATACAATACAATATAAAATACAACTTATACCTATAAAATAAAAATAAGTTTTATTATAAGATAAATCCTAAATAGGCTTAATTTTTCGACTCAATCTCTTGAATAATGAGAGAATGGCGAATCCTATTTCAGGAAATGAGTTCTAATCGACAAAGCACTCTTGGCAACATGCTTTTCGCAATCGTGAAGCAAGAGTCACATAGATCTTAGCGATTGCTAAGAAGACTAGTGAATCTAATCAATCTGCTATCCAGGAGACCGTTACATAATCGACACTTGAAAGCATCCTACTCACGCGTTTTCTTCTTCTGTTTCTGTCAAATTAAAAATCCTAAAGGAGATCACGCGATAGTGTCCGTCTGGACAACGTTCGTCTTGAGAACGACGGAGAAAGAGACAAACGCGTTCGATTAAGCGGAAGCGAAATATTGCAATCAACATTTTCTGATGGCAGATAAAAGCATGCAGCGCGCGAACGAGCCGTATACGAAACGCTTGCAATTTTTCGCGAGGATTCCTCTGCTACACGGGACTTGGCGTTTTTTTCCGTGTGTATACACACGTAAACGTATGTACTTAAGTGTATGTGCGCGATGATACAGCAGAGGGGCGGGGAGGGGAGAGAGAACACGTCACCGTCGGCAGCGGGGTAGGAGAAGCCACGGTGTGGGGTGGCAGCGTTGCCGGGTTGCCGGGTGGCTGGAGTACCCGGCGGTGTGTACAACCGAACAATCTGTAGAAGCTTGTCCAGGACGAGAGAAGTCCGTAGATCAGCCAATCAGATAGGCATACCCCCTCTCGTCCATTGTCACAAAATGGCGGCCCTAAATCAGCCTGACTCCGCCTATTGCGCTCCCCCACCTGGAGCGCCTCTAGCGGCGCGTCATGAAAAACTCCGCCTATCGATTCATTTTTACCGCTCTTGTTTCTCCGTCTCTCTCTTTCTCTCTCTTCCACTCACTCCGTCGACTCGCTTTGCTTCCGCGCGTACCTCTTTTTCTATCACCCATCGTCGCTCTCTCACTTCCTCACCTTGCCACCTCTCTTTAACAACCGGTCTCTGTTCCATCGCGCGCCATACGCAGAGCTACCGTGTCCATTCGCGTGTCTCCTCGTTACCGATCTCGTTCGTTTCTTCTTTGATGTCGCCCTTTTCTCTTTCCCTTTCCCCTTCTATCCCTCGAATTACTGGTTTATTGCATTCCATCTTCGACAATATTCCAAACAAAAAATAAATTCGATAATTGTTTTAAAATAATAGACAAAAGATTGCTCTATAATAATCCTTTCCATATCTACTTTAACTTGCTTATCGAAAAACTTAAAGGGAGAATAATACAGATTTTATACAATATATGTACGATAATAATATGTAGAAAAGTATATAAATATTTTGTCATATAGTGTGTATACGGTTATCCGAAAAAACAGAATAAAAATTTAGAAAAATAGATTGAGAAAGATGTTAATTATTAACACTATTATTAATATTGAATATTAATATTTATCTTTATGATGATTAATAATTATGAAGAGAATCATATTGTGCGTATTTTAGTACTTTTATACAAATATTGTCCATATACTCAATTCTACACAAAAATCTACGAAATTAAAATTATGTA
>Ga0157364_1004013_pt1 | contig 14526 bp, 7 predicted proteins | sample AttsexASBM2_FD_111476 | JGI IMG/M metagenome (GOLD analysis project Ga0157364, IMG submission 111476) | Fungus gardens microbial communities from leaf cutter ant in Ribeirão Preto, State of São Paulo, Brazil - Atta sexdens ASBM2 | ecosystem: Host-associated > Fungi > Mycelium > Unclassified ... | reverse complement strand
ATTTCAGAGGTTCAGTACAAGGATATAATGATTGACAGATGATGAAAAGTATCAATAGAAATAATTGATATTGTTAAGTCTAAGGTTTAGCTCTCAGACATAGAGGTATATATATAAGAGAGTAATGGTCCGTATGCAAGCTGTTGCTATCACATGATCAAAACTCATACTTGATGGGAGCTGTCATCTGTCATAGCAGCTGTCAGGCTAATTTTAGAAGGTAACTAATTATGTCACTACATTGATATGCTTGTATCTCTACCAATACTTATTGCTTTGAGATATATTATATATCATTGTAAATGGATTGATGAGCACTTCCCAATGCAAGTTCAATCATGCAAATCTGTTCAGCTGTTCATGAGATATTAGCAGACAAAGCTTTTATAGCTACTGATGTCCTGATATCTCAATTGTTTGTTGTCACTTTTGTACATCCCACATATGTGCGGATAGCCCTCATTTGGGGCTTTCCAGTGTAACTTAGTTTGTGAAAATCGGTCTACTAGTTGTAGAGATACAAGCTGAATGAAGTTTGTAACAGTCAGACTCTTGTATTAAGAAGATACAAGAGAACCTGATAGAGAACTCTTTATAAAATAGTCTACCTTATATACTCTTACAGATGGTCCATGCTAGCTACTGTGCACCCTACCCTAAATAACCATGTATAAAGTATGATATCAACATATAGTGTCCATATTGTATGACATCACTTTGTTCCAGAACCTTCTACTTTCTTCTCTTGAGTCTTGTAATCAATGTTGTGACCACATTATCAGATGTGACTGATATGACTGATCACTTCTAACCCTAACCCCAGAGTTCTAAAAATAGAAAAGATGAAAAATAAATAAAATTAAAAAATGAGAAATAAAACAAAACAAAACAAAGTCTACTCTCTGCAATCTTGACAAGTTATTTGTTTGAGAGATAGTATAGTAGCTATTAAACAAACTAAATCTTATATATGACATTTTTAGAAATAGAAAATTCTATGAAGCTTATAAAGAACTAGCTATGAAGAAAGAGAGCTTGTAAGTATGAGCAGAATATATATGAATATCTGGGATACTCACAAGAACAAAAATATAAGAAATTAAAGAAAAAACAGAATGAGAAGTAACTTATAAGTAGAAATAGCTAGTCAAAACTCTAGAAAAGAAAGAAGTCAGTACTTGTAAGTAGGAAAAAGCTATTAGGCTAATACTAAGCTGTGAATCTGGGAAAATCCATGTGTTTTATTATTTGTTTAGTATTTATCCTTTGTATTTTCAGACTAATATATAAGCTATAAGTAGAGAAAAGACAAATAGTGGACCTCCATCTGAAAATACCTACTTACAAGCAGATTAACCATTATTTCTTGATTGTATATTGTTAGTATCTCATCTATCACTTTTAGATAACTTTTAGATAACTTTTAGAAAGTTCTAGTATCTGTTAAAACAACTAGATAAAAACCATAGTAATTCAATAAAGATTATGACTTTAGGAAAATCCAAGTGTATATTATAAAGATGACTAATCAAGTACAACTTATCTTTAGAAAAACTTAAGAGAATAGGATAAGATTTTCTGAAAAGAAGTATAATTCTAAATGTCTTACTATCTATTGTAATCTAGTAAAACAATACTAAGCTAACCATTAGAATGATAGCATACAGATGGTCAAGAATCTAAGTAGAAGTATCTAGAATATTATCCAAAAAGATCTGATAACAATGGGAAGAAGCCAGTATAAGATTGTATAGCAGAGTTTAGCTAAGGGTGAGAAAGTTTATAAGAAAGCCTGTAGTACTTGGTATTGGGGAGTTCTGTCTAGGTGAATGATCTGAAAAGTCCAAAAAGTCAGGTCTTCTTACAGTAGCCTAGAAAATACTAGCAAGATGAGTATTAGTTGGTATCATTAGTTGTAAGATTTGAATTGAGGAGTATTTTTGGAGTGTATCACCTAAAATGAATAATGTTATTCATTTTATTCACTAGATTTTCCGAGAGAGCTTATTACACAGTTTAAGAATTACTAATTATACCTTTTCATCTTTACAAGTGTTCTTTTAGGAGTTTTATTTATATATTCTAGTCTTTTGTTATATTCTTGCTTCTATCTTCTATATAAATTTAAAGTTGGCTTGGAAAGAGCTTAGTGATGCAGACTTGTTAGAATGATCTTGGCTTCAGCTTATGTACTATGCTGTCTGTCTGTCACATGATCACAACTTCAGAGGAATAGATCAAGTTTGAGATGGAGGTAAGTACTAATTTGGTATGTTGCTGTTAAATACCAGAGATCAAGTTTAATAAAAGTTATCTTTGTTAATTATCAGATTATTAAATTACAGTATAACTACTAGTTTTATATACAAGTTAGACACATAGGAAATACTTGAGATTTTAGTGGTGAGACACTAATAGAAGATAAGTAGGAGAACACTGCTATAGAAGACTGAGTCAAATAGGAGTATTTCCATTATAAAAGACTGGATATCTGGATTGTTATATCACTGTCATAGGGATGTGTTGCAAAAAGGATAGCTATCATAAAAGATAGGCTTGTTTCATAGATATTGAGATGATAGCATTACTGCAGGGATATATCCTAGTAAAACATCTCATTTCTGCTTGATCCCTGTCAAATAGTCAATGTTATACAATTATGTGATACATAAAAAAATATAGAAGGTTCTGGAATAATAATATCATACAACATGTTTACTACATGTTGACCTTGTATATAATGCATAGTCTTTAGAGTAGGTTAGATGTACTCTATGGATTAACTTAATCAAACATTTGCTCAGCTTGGAGCTAGGCTCAGACACTAATCTCACTTAATGTAGATAACTATATAACTATGTAGTAATTGCACTACTTGAGTTTCCAAGTGTTTGAAACATTTTTTAATATATACTTAAGAACTAGTAAATACTCTATAAATCTCTAGTCTAATAATTAATCATAGTCTTCATACTATTAACACTAAACTTCAGTGTTAAGTCAACACACTTATTCTTATTAGTACTCTCTCTATTAAACTCTGCTTCAATCTCTGAAGCTGTAACTAAGAGATATGCAGATGGTACAGTATATAAGCTGAAGTCAAGATTGTTCTGGAAAGCTTACAACACTGCAGACTTTTATAAGTCTTTATACTTATTGAACTCCAACTAATCCTATAGTTATTTATTCTTAAGTATGAATCACCTCTAACAGTTTGGTACAAAGATATTTAAAAAGATGCTTGCTCAAATAAGAAACAGAGTTGAAGAAAGTCCTTAGAGAGGATATATAGTTTAATCCAGAACAGGTTGAGAAATTACAGTAAAAAATATTATTAAAACAGACTATGAAATAATCAAAATAACAAGAGTAAATAAGACTATATAGAAGTAATAGTAGATTTTGAAGTCTGATTATACTGTTGAGTATAGTTCACAGAGTTTAGACAATCTTAGTTTTAGCTTATATACTACATTATTTACTTGTTAGAGTTGTGAATAGTAGACTTGAATTATTTTATTTTCTTTCTCTTTTATTTCAATTTTCCACTTAATTTTACTTTAATTTTCATTTCTATTTTCATTATTTAAACTTAGACAAAGAGTTGTAATATAATGTTATATATATATCACAAATTAAATTACTTACTTATTTATGATATCTGAACCTTGTTGTAGCAACCACTCGTCACTCAAGGACAAATTGTTATGAATCAATGCTCAAAGGGTTAAGCAAAGAAGCAACTCTTGTATTGAGTAACACAAGAAAACTCGATAGAGTTCCTAATACAAAGTGGTCTACCTTATATACTATTTCCCATGGTCTGTGCTAGCTACTGTGCACCCTACCCTAAATGACCATGAGTATAATATGAGGCTAGCATGTGTTGTCCATGCTGTATGATGTCACTTTGTTCCAGAACCTTTTACTTCATTCTCCCAAGTCTCATGATCAGTCTTGTGACTATGCCATCAATTTGTGACTGATGTGACAGTGTGACTGATAAACCCTAACCTGAGTTGTTCTAAAAATAGAAGATAAAAGAAAAAGGAAAAGAAGAATAAAATAAAGTGAAAAGAGAAAATAAAATAAAGTCCATCATCAACAATCTGGACATAAATGATCTCACAACAAGCAAAGCTCTCCAATGGGCTATCAAGTAAAGAGTGGGGGAATTACAAGAGAACTCGACAAGGAGCCCTCACTGCATTGCTCCTCTATTTATATAACTTATAAGTAGTCCGTACTACAATAATGTGTCTACCTTATGTCCTATTGCTTATCCACATGTATTTTTCTTAAGGCCACCATGCTTCCTACATGTACCCTGACGTTATACCTTTAATCTCTGCTATACATGTGCACACCATGTATATACCAGGAGGAACCCATGTCCCTTGACGTTATCTCCTAACCTTAACTTCATCTAGACTCTTCCTGATTCTTCTAGACCCTAAGACCTTTCAGACCACTCTAGACTTCTATCACATGACTTCCAGGTCACGTACTCTCTATCTATTATAGACTAATAATTAACTACTGTCCTATTCCTGTTTACTAACCCTAACCCTAAAGTCTGTCCACATCCTTGCACTATAACAAACCTTAGATATACTTTCAAAAGATTAGAAGTGATTCAGAAGTTCAATAATGATGACAATGATGATTAAGATCAATACAGATATCAATAATAAAAAGATAAAGATTGATAAAGATTGATAATAAATAATATTGTTAAATCTGAGATCTAACTCTCAGATATAAAAGTATTTATACAAAATAGTAATGGTCTGTGCACAAACTGTTTCCATTACATAATCAAAACTCATACCTAATAAAGCTATCATCTGTCATAACAGATGTTAGGCTAATTTTAAAAGATAATTAATTATGTTACTATATTGATATGCTTGTATCTCTATAAATACTGATCTCCATATAATATATTATATATCATTGGAAACCATTTGATGAGCACTTTCCAACACAAGTTCATCTATTTAGCCATTCATGAAATATTAGCCAACAAAGCTTTTGTAGTTACTGATGGCCTGATATCTCAGTTGTTTATTGTCACTTTTGTACATTGTACATGTGTGCAGATAACCATCATTTGAGGCTTTCCAGTGCAACTTAGTTTGTGAAAATCAGTCTACTATTTGTAGAGATACAAGCTGAATAAAGTTTATAACAATATAATAGTTATATATGTCATATATTGTGATAAATGTATGAGACCTATTATAGGATAGTCACAAGTCACAAGTAATGGTCACATGATCATATAACACAGAAAGTTATAGAAGGTTCTAGATATAGTATAACTACAATGTATTAGTCTTATAAAAAGTACATGGACTTGAGAATAGGTTAGTTATAGCATGTGTACAAACTACAGTCTGTGATATATAAGATAGACTAGTTTTTAATGGGAATTCAATTTATTTTATTACTTGAACTTAAGTTGTAATACTACTTGTTACTTGGTTACAACTTCAGATAAAAAGAATATAGTTCAAGATAGCAAGTGTTAATAGAAATAAGTATGTTACTACTAATACTAGAGTTTAGTGTCAGAGATGTTTGATTGGGTTGATCTATAATAAGATACTAACAGCATTTTTTTGGAGTTTGGAAAGAAGTAAACTTTATTATAAAATAATAAGTATTTTTAGAGTTTGATATATGCAAGTCTATTATAGAAGATGTTTATACTCAAACTTTAGACTTTGATATATGACAGATTTCAACATTAATATTAGAATTGAAGATATTAGACTTTATTTATTTTCATTTTATTTCTCATTTTTATTTTTGGACTTAGAGTTAAGAATTAGTATGACATTATATAAAGAACATAGAAGGTTCTAAAATAATGATGTTATACCATATGTCAATGGCATATAATATACATATTCTTTAGGATAGACTAGGTTTAGTATAGCATGGATCATTGGCCAAGTGTATATAAGGTAGACACTTTATACTTAAAAGTCTATTGAGTTCTCTTGTATTAACCTAATATAAGATTCTTTTGTTAACTCTGAGTCTTCAATCATAACAATTAAGAATAATGACTGAGATCTTTTATATTTATATTATTTCACTGACTCATAAATATCAAGAGAAGTAGCTGATAATTTTGGTTTGAAGTTATTTATGATATTACAACAAATTTCTATATAATTTAACAACTATCAAATTCTGACTAACATGTGAGAAATATCTAACTATTGTCATCATAATAAGTATTAGAAAAGAGAATATTTAAGATATTAGGAAGAGAATTGTTGAAATTAGCAAAAAAGAACAAAATTCCAGATATCAAACCTTAAAAATGCAGAAATAAGCAATATAACAAGTAAAAAGAAGTTTGAAATTGTAAGTTAGTGAATTCTTGGTTATCTTCAACAATTTTTAGAACTTATTTGCCAAGAATATCAATATCATTAGGAAATCAAAAGAATAGTGGAATAGTAACTACAAAGTAAACCTTGTCTAATCTTGTCAAATAGAAAGGATAGATAATTAAAAAACATTCAAGAGGTCAGTTAAAGATATAAAATAGTCTCTCTTTAATAAAATAAAATCAAAAAAATATTACTTTCTAATCAAAATTCATGTAACCTCATGAATTGAATTAAAGAGCAAAAGCACTCTATAGCTAAAACTCTATTAAGTTTGATAAAAGACTGAGTAACAGTTTGGATAATTTATGAAATATTATTCATTTTTTATATAATGCAGTCTCAGAATATCCAATTAACTTTGATGTCTTATAAGAAATACCTCTAAAATCAGTTTGAAAATAAACGAAATTTTCCAAGTTCAAATTTAAAAATGTTATTAATGAAAATAAAAATGAAAACCAAACTAAAATAAATGGAAAATGAAAAATAGAATAAAATAAAGTCAAGTCTATTATCTACAACTCTGACACTGTACTCAATTGGGTTCAATAGTAAGAAGTAGTAGTGATGGCTTGACAGGTTATTTGGAAATTACTAACTAAAAAAACTAGAAACTCTGTAGAGTTTGTTATAAGTATTCATAATAATTGAGTGCTGGAATTTTGTGTAAAGACTAGTCTTCTTACAGTTACTTCTCTAAAGTACTATTTGGAAGTTTGTAATATATTTCAGACTAACTATCAGTGGGAAAAGTATGAAAGTTGGTTGATCATACTCTAACATTAGCAGGTTTATCACAAAATGAACTACTTACTTGTTTGTAATATTTGAATCTTGGGTGCACTCTCAGAGGTTTAGAAGTGATTCAGAAGTTCAATAATGATGACAATGATAATAAGAAATAATAATTGATGAAAATTGATGTTGTTAAGTCTGAGGTTTAATTCTCAGATATAAAAGTATTTATACAAAATAGTAATAGTCTATATACTAGCTATTTCTATCATATGATTCAAACTTATATCTGGTGGGGCTGTTATCTGTCATAGCAGATATCAGGCTAATTTTAAAAGATAACTAATTATATCACTATATTGATATGTTCATATCTTTATAAATACTGATCTCTATATAATGTATGATAAATCATTAGAAACTATTTAATGAGTGCTTCCCAATGCAACTTTAATTGTGGGAATTTGTTTAGTCATTCCTGAAATAATAGCCAACAAAACTTTTACAGTTACTGATGGCTTGATATCTTGGTTTTTTGTTGTCACTTTTGTACATCTCATATATGTGCAGATAGCTCTCATTTGGGGCTTTCTAGCACATTAATTTGTGAAAATCAGACCACTGGTTGTAAAGATACAAGCTGAATGAAGTTTGTGACAAGGCTAGCTTAGATATACTCATATTCTTCTTTTCATAGACATTCTAGAATACTGGCTTCATTTTACATCAGCCAAAATACTAGAAGACTACAGGAATTTTCTCTTTTCTTACCTCAGTTGTCTATCTTTACTTGGTAACTCTTAGATATTTACTATTCTTTAATTATAATTATATTTCTCTCTCTTGTTTCTTGAAACACTTCCATTCAAATAATACTCATATAGTAGTAAGTGTGACATCAACATCACTTTTTTTTAAAAAAATTATCAATTTATTACACAAAGCATGTAGGCAGACCATGGTAGCTACTTTGTAACTACATACAAGACAGATGAAACAACATGAAGATATAGAGAAAAAAAATAGAAAAGAGAAGAGTAAAAGAAAAAAGAAATAAAGGAAAACTACAAAAAACTAATTATGAGTTCTACTTAAAACTGATGATAAAGTGGAACTTGGAAAAGCAAATTTACTAGGGTTAAGTTCAAGAAACATAATAAAGTGGCTAATTGAGTTCCTTCTTGGGTTCCAATATTTGTTAAACCTTCTGCACTCATAAAGGATATGATATCTTATTTTGATGGGGTATAACCTGCACAGATACCTAAACTCTTCTCTAGAGAAAAATCTAAGTCTGTATTTGCCAATTGGAGCATGATTGGTAATTGCTCTTGAGACTCTAACACACAAAGAATTAGAGTGGCTGAAGAATTTTAGCCAAGGCCTATCTTTGATGTAAGATAGTTCAATGATATTGTTATCACTATTGATAAGATCAAGGAAATACTTCCTCTTGAGGTCCAATGCTTGAAAAGTTATTTTCTACTTGTTCACAATGTCATTACATTTGCTTTTTTTGCTAAAATTCCATGATGCTTTGCAAGGGAAGTGAAGAGTGGGGTTGAAAGATTTTATTTCCTTATTAACAGCTTTGTAAAGAGCCCAATTGCAATGGCTAGGGCACTCCCAAAATTTGATTGAATTCTCCTGATGATATGAGAAGAAAGTTCTAAGTTCTTTAAGGATAGATGATGTATGGACTTGGTAAGGATTGGATGCAGGATCAAAAATCTTTTTAGCAGCATGAATTGAGTCAGTGATGACAATGATTTTTGAAACAACATTGTGGCTTGTGGCCTGATTAATACTACATCTGATGGTGAACAGTTTGGCTTCTGTGCTTGTGCCATTGACCACATGATGAAGGGTTTTGATGACAGGTTTATTGTGGATGTGCATATGAGATATAGAAGTAGTGACATTATTTTTGACACCAGCATCTATGATAACAAGAGCATACAAAGGGGTGCTCAAGGATTTAATAGCCAAGTTGTCAAGTTACTGAATACATGTTTTGAAGCTATTGTCTTTTTGTTTACTAAATAAATGGAAAGAGGAATGACAAGGGAAAATGTTAATAACTCTACAACCAGGAGAAAATTCAGGATAAAAAAGAGTAAAGGAGGGAAATACTTTGTTGAACCTGTTATCCATGTCAACTAATGGATCTTTGACTAAGTTGTGTTATCATCTCACAAGATATCCAAGTGAAGATGAATATTAATTGAGCAATGAACATGTTCTAGGCTCTATGAGGGAATGAAGAATGTGATTGGAAGGAAGAGAATGTGCTTGAAGTTGCAACCTTCCACTGAGTTTCTGGAGGTGAAGTTTGATTGGAATAAGATCTGCAATAGCTTCAATGCTGAATGAAGAGGATATTTTGAAAGCCTTTGTAATCCAGATGGTGGCTCTGCTTTGCATTTTGCCTAACATCTTCAGAAGGTATGATAGAAGAGCTCTGTGGTAGTACCAAAGTTGAAACCCATAAAAGGTAATTAGCAGAATGCAACTTCTGTATAAGAGATGTTTTTAATGTAGGTTCAAGTCTTAGACTGAGTTTCCAAGAATTTTCATGTATTTGACAGTTGAAATTCCCTTGTTGGAGTAGAAATTGATATATTGATAGAATAATAGCTTTCTATCAAAGATGAAGCCAAGATACTTCTAGAAATTCTTGGAACATAGGATAGGGCCACCAATAGAAGAGAGGTCAAGTGAACGGTGATTAAATGAGTTATGTAACCTAGTAAAATGAAAAACTTCAGTTTTTGAATGTTCCACTATAAGATTAAATTTCAAGAGAAGATGAGATATGACATTGTAACTACAAAAGAGGAGGGAATTGGATAGATGAAGAGATTTGCTCTGGGCAATGAGAAGACTATTGTCTACAAAAGATAGAATGGAAATTGGAATTTTTAGAATTTTTAAATGATTTTCTCAAGAATATGAAGAAAAGATGAAAGATATAAAGCTGATAGAATAGGAAAAAGAGCTGAGCCTTGACCCACTCCAACGTTTACATCAAAGGATGGTGAGGTAAAACTGTTCCAAAAGTAATGTGTTTTTCTACTAATAAGATAATTTGAAAAGAACTTAACAACTCATAGGTCAAAACCCACTTTTTCCAGGATGAGAGAGAGAAGGTAGTGGTTAAGTGAGGGAAAGAATTGGGCAATGTCAAATGCAAGGGTGCTAGTTGAAAGATTTTTGACCCAACCCAAGTAAATGATATGCATCAGTGCTATATCTGCATCCATTGTAGACTTAAACTTGAGTCCCCCAAGTTAACTTTGGTAGATAAAGTTGTTGGATATTGCATGAAATTGAAGTCTATTACCAATGACTTTTTCAATTAGTTTGCCCAAGATGTTGAGCAAAATAATTAGTCTGAAGAACTTAGACATGTTGTATGAAGATTTGTTAGGTTTCAGGATTATAATGGTTGTTGAAATCTTGAAGTGAGATGGCCAATGACCTAAGTCCAAACATGCATTAGTAATTCTGATAATATTGTTCAAGCAGACTTTGTCCTTAAATACATACTTGAGATGACTCCATGACAGCTTGTTCAGGCCAGGTGTAGACAAGTTATTGCATTTAGCAAGCACTTTCATAAATTTTTCTTTTGAGAATAGATCCCAAGAGAAGGGCAATATTGAATCAATTTCATTAAGAACATAAACCTCGATGCCGTAATGTAGGGCTGTATTAAAGGAAGAGTAAAGTGCATGCTACAGGTTGTTGATTTCCAAGCATGGCTAATTATTGAATTTGATTGTTTCAATAGCTGGAAGATTTCGCTTGTTAACCCAATTCATAAGTTCTCAAGAGCCTTGTTTCTTGTTAGCTATTTCTTGAATTTTGAGATTAAAGAAAGCCTGCTTGGTGTTCTTGACCATTCTTCAGAAGGTTTTTCAATTCTCCAGCTTCTTCAATAACCTATAGTTCACTAGGTCACTATTGCAGTTTTCATTCCATTAACTTTTGGAATGTATTATAATGTTGATGATCTTAGAAGACTTCTCCCAGGTGCTTTTAACCTTATTAGCAAACTCATTGATAACATTGTATAAACTGGTTATGTCAGACAGGTTGGACATGTTGAGGTTTCTGATGGATATGGTGATGTCTTTAATGAAGGCTATCTCTTCTTCACTATCTTTGATAATTGAGCATTTAGTTGAATTAACACTTTCTTCAACAATAGTAATAGTAATGGTGAGAGGGGCATGATCCAACATTAGGCACTAATTAGGCACTAATTAGGATGTATTGAGTAGTTGTTTAATTTGCTTGAACCATTGTAGAGGAACATGAGGTCAATAACTGAGTTTGAGTACCTAGTTGGAACTTGTTTAGTAGGGCCTGACAAGTCTAGATCAAACAAGTTAGCAACAATAAGAAGATCATCACTAATGGTAGAATAATAAGGAAACAATGGATTCTATAAACTATTCCTAATATTAAAGTCGCTAGTCATGATTAGAAGGTTATAAATATTTGTTTTAATATCCTTAAGATACTTTAAAGCAGGATGGGAAGAATCAGAATAAATGTTCATTAACCAGAAAATATTGTTGTTGTTGAAGAACAAGACTAATAGAATATCCCTATGATTAATAATGTCTTTGTGAAGTAAAAAGTGAAGCAAAGATAGTCTGATGTTAACATAGATAACAACCCTAGGGAAGTTATTCACTAACTCAGAGGCTCTGGTAAAGGTTGGTGGTTAGTGACTCCAACCAATAGTACTTCTTCACAGTTACTAGAACTAGGAATGAATTGAATTGTGGACCAAGATGGCTCTTGGATGAAGATTATGTCAAACTTAGAGTTGATTTCAAGAACAGTGTTTATGATGAGATTATTCTTCTGAATTTTTTGTGAAAAAATCTTCAAGTCATTCAAAATTATATTTTGTCGCTGTTCATGATTAAATGAGTTGAGGTATTTTGGTCATCCCAAAGTTTAACATATTCCTTGGTATGCCATTCCTTGTTGGATCTGTGTTTCCAGAATAGGCAATTGGTAGAGTTGGCTTGGTGTTTACCTTTCCAATTTAAGCACTTGAAGGAGTATGGATAAGGGATGCCTTTTTTAGTTTCTAATCTAGGTGGGTTAATCTTATCATTAGCTTTGCAACATCATACAAATTAGCAATGATGAATAGATTGGTAGGAACCATTGCACTTAATACATTTGGACCTCTAAATTCTACACACACTAGCAGTGTGGCCCTATTTCCAGCAGTTTTTACACTGTGGCATACCAGAGTTCATGTTTATACCGCAAATTGTGGCAATAAAGCTGCCTACATTGAACCTTCTGTTGATAAGGCTCTTGGCTTTGGTACCACTTTGCACATACCATATATTAATTCATACAATGGACATATCCGACTTAGAGAAGACTTTTATTACCCTTGGTTTGGAGATTAGGACAATGTCATTGAAAATGTGATTGCTCTTCAGGATTTTTTTTTACCTTGTTAGAGGACAAACAAGAGTTTGATTGTTTAGAGAGATAAGGAATGCCAACAATTTTGAGGTACAATTTAGACTGTGGTAGTCTTGGAGCATCAATCTGGTTGGCTTCAACACATAATGAGTTCTTGACATATCCTTCAATTTCATGGAGGTCTGAGAAGCTAGTGATATTGTTAGTAGAAATGACAATGTCTTTATCATTGATTCAGATAAAGTCAGCCATGACATTTGATTTGATATTTTTGAGGGCCCTGTTAATGTTGATGATGTGAGTACTAGAATTCTTGAAGAAATTTCTTATGTTATTGATGTTCATTGGGACTATGACTTATTTGTGTGATGGTCCCTTTGTGGTCATATTAATATATGGCTTGGGTTTGCTGTTACTGCTGATGAGTTTTTGAACTTGTTTAATTTTTTTGTTCTAAAGATTTGGAAAGGCTTCCTTAATTTTCAGAGTTTCCATGGCTATGCTCAATGTAGTCAGCTTAAAAGAAACTTGGGTATAAGACTTTCTCTGAGCTAAGGGTGAATTTGTCTTGAAGTATTTGAAGATTTTATTGACTTTCTTTGATGATTTTACTGGAATAGGAGGTAAGAGAGAAGAAACATAAGTAGGTTTAATAGATTCTTTACCTTTGACATTGATAGGTGCCTTGACAATTTGAGAACTAAATTTAGATTTTACCTTGTTTCTGAATGATGTTTTGGAGTCATCCACAATCAAACTGTTCCAATATACTTTGTAGAGGGATGAGATGAATTCCCAGGTAGTCTTGCCAATGTCTTTGAGATCTTTGACACTGTTAGCCTTGTCACCTTCAATTGCTTTACCTAGTATGTATTTGTGCATCCTGATTAAAGAATACTTGATATTCTTGATATCTGATGCCAGATGTTCCATGGATCTGTGAAGTAAAATAGCACGGAAGTTGCTGTCCCAAGACTCAGGGTTTAGAGCTTGGTCAATGTCATAACTCAACTAGATGTTGACCACATTGCTGCTGTCAGTAGATTCATTGTTTAAGGTAGGACCAATGTTTACAATACATTGCCTTGCATTAGTAGTGAGGTCAACTGCCTTGCTGACTTGGTTGTTCTAGCTCTTAGAAGCTGCATACTCCAGCAGGAGGCTGTCAGATAGAGCAACAGGGTCATCTTTGACCATATTGTCACTTTCTCTCTGGACTCTTGTGGCATAGTCCTCATCACACTCACTTGAGGACAAGGACAGTGTCCTGGGACAGTGTGTGCTATGTGCTAGGGAGCAACCTCTTACCTCATCATGACTATCACAATTCTTCTCGAAAAGATCATCAGCTAAGTCAACAATCATGTTCATATTGTTGTTAGGAGACATGTTTGAAGTTGTAGGGCATATTGCTGCAGTGATAGCTGAAATGTTAAAGGGGAAGATTTTATTCGCAATTTCTCTGTTAGGCGCTACCATACAAGATGGTGGTATGAAAGAGAGAAGCGAGAAGCGATGGACATCAACATCACATCAGCCAGATATCAGTTATTTTATATTGAAATAAAGTAACTCCATGGTGAAACTTGAAATATTCTTCTAACCATGGAAAACCACCTTGAAGATGAACCAAGCCTTTCCGCTTTCCCTAAACCGAGTACACATGGGCCTTTGACAAATCATCTTCTGATCCTTTATCTGAGTCAGCACAAATCTCCTTATCATCGGGAACCTTTTGCTGTTGCTATGCGCACGTCAAACCATCAAACATTCACTGAAAAGAGCTGCATACCATAGCGGCACGTTCATGCACTGCTTCATATGTAGTATCTATTCGAATAGAGATATTTGGTTGATTCTTCTGAGTGGACGATAATGCACTTGGTGGTAGAGAAACGAGCATGTGATCGACGTT